>Ga0326512_10000023_pt1 | contig 131991 bp, 176 predicted proteins | sample 1_2617_0518_D_FD_203652 | JGI IMG/M metagenome (GOLD analysis project Ga0326512, IMG submission 203652) | Bovine rumen microbial communities from UC Davis, California, United States - 1_2617_0518 | ecosystem: Host-associated > Mammals > Digestive system > Stomach > Rumen | place: USA...
TTTCTGTTGGAAGTTTTTTAGTTAAATTGTTTCCAGACGGAATTCCTTTATATGTTACATCTTTAAAAAATCCATCTTTAATTTCAGTTCCCTTCACTCTACTCATATAATCCCAAAAACTACTTATAATATGTTTCCTAGTTTCTAATGTTGTAGGCGACATTCCATTCTGTTCTTTAGTTTTTAGATATAATGTAATATCTTCTGCCATAATATCGGTAAAATCCGATGGCTCAATATCTGAAACATTTGTTTTATCAATAAGTTTCTCTTCAATAAACCAATTGAGCAAATCTACAATGACTCCAAGATAATTCAACGCACCTGCCTTACTCTCTATTTTAACAGTGAAATATTTTCTCATATATATAGGAAGATTTAACTCATCCAACTTCCTATTAAGTTTTTCAGCATTTTTGTTTTGTACTTCTATTTTGTAACACATAGCAATCACTCCTTTGTGTAATCTGCTATCGCTTTTGCAATAGCTTTAGAAGCTCTTTTACTTTTTAATGATCTCTGAATAGATTCAGTATTCCAAAACACATCGCTAAGTCCAGCTAACTCACCACCGCAATTCCAATTCGGAATACTAAAGAATCCTCCATTTACATATTCTCCGAAAATCACACTATAATAATTTCCATTGTATTCAACACCTATGTGGTGAATATTTTCAACATAAGTATCACCATTATAACTGATTTTATAATTTTCCATGTTATGTTCCACCTTTCTACATATTATTCTCTACTTTATCTGTATAATAACGTGGTCTAATTCGTTGAGCATAATCCAACGTTTCCAAATAATCATCACACCATCGAATTTCTATATTCTTTGTAATTTCTCCGTTACAACCTTCGTTAAAACATGTTAAGTCTTTGATATGTTTTTTCTTACGTTGGTTTCCATTTCTTTGAATTCCACTTCCTAACTGGTTGATTTTCATGCAATGAAGACATAAAAATCTTGATGCTCTTTTTGGATTTCCCATATTCATATTCATCACCTCGTTTTTTCAATAAAAAAGAAGCAGTTTATTCTGCTTCTACTTTTATTTACTCCAAATATTTATATTTTCCAGTTTCAACCAACTTATTTATAAGTATTTCAAGGAAATTAACACAGGATTCATATGTCTTTCCTTCGAAAATAACTTCGTCAATAGCCGTATTTTTTACATACCAATCTATCTTGTTATCCTTTTGAAAGCAATTTTTCTTTGCTTTATAAATTTTCTATCATCTTTTTGATTCGTTCAATCTCTTCATTTGTATGTGGTGTGCCACCTGCATTCATATCAACATACCACTGAAGAATTTCTCTTTTAGTCTTCAGACTATTTCGATATACATTAACATGGTATTCAGGTAATGGATTATAAGTAGCAATATATCTTGTAAAACTGAACTCATCAAAAAATTGTCCAAATGCTTTTAACTTATTATGTACAAAATTTTGAAGAGCCGTAGTTCTTTGCAACCCATCGACACAAACATAGTCATTTGTATCAGGATTCCAGTTAAAATAAAAATCTCTTCCAGATTTTCCACCTTTTAAAATAAACTCAACATATTTACTTTGCTGAATCTCTGTCCAAACATGTCCTCTCTGAAAACCAGGGTTCATATTTAGATTATATTCTTTTATTTCATTCTCAATAAAATCAACATAAGAAACAAAACCGAAACATGTTGGATTTACTAATTCATATTCTGTAAATTTCGGAACTTCATTCCATTTCATATTACCACCTCCTTTTGTCCGAATAAAATCGTCAATTCTTGTTATATTTTTCTGCACATCCTTTACAGTAGAATTGATCCTCGCTTCCATCGTAAAATCAATCGTCATAACTACCTTTTACGCATTTTATGTTACCTGTCTTTTCTTGCTGTTCTGTTAGAATAAATTTCCCACATTTACAGCACATAATATCCCATTGCTCCATTTATATCACCTCTTCCAATCTTCCGAGCAAATCATTCTTTACTTCGATTATGGCATTTAACCTGCCTTTAATCTGTAAATCATATGGACTATCAGTATTTTTTAATAAATCCTCAAGTCTGTCAATTTCTGTATCAAGCTCACTAATATATTCTCTTATCTTTTCTCTCATATCTGGCATACAAATATCTCCTTATAAAATCTTCTTTGCCTTTTCTTTCAACTCTTTTATTGTAGTAGCGTCAAATTCCATTCCATTATCAAGTGTGACAAAATAATGTTGAACGCTTCGATTTTTCTCATAATCAAAATCGGCATCAACATCTACTCTCACGACTCTATCTCGAATTCTTTTAGGTAAATAATCTTTTATTTCCATAATATCACTCACTTTCTATTTGCCAAGGAAAGTTAAATTTCTTTGCCTTTTACTCACGAAAATTTTTAGCCCATAAGATACTTCCATCATTATTGCAAGTTAATTCAATCCCATATTTTGTTTTAAACCATATGTCAAGCCATTCAAGGAAGTCTTTTGTAACATTAATAATGTAGCTACTAACACAATTCATATTTGGCAATGCAACCTGCATTTGTGGAATACGTGAATATTCTGTTGCCCCCTCATATTCATATCTGAATGGGCAACCCTTAACCGCTAATTCGTTATTCAATTCCATTACCATTTCTCTTGTTATCTTCATACTATTACCTCCATTCTTAACCACATAGTAAACTTAGATTTCAATATCCGTTTTACCTGTCAGATAATCACCAAATTCTTTATCTGACATATTATCAATAATTTCAATTTTCTTCTCAACATTTGGTTTACATTTTTTATGAATTTTATCTCCATCAAGTCCAAACCACTCAAACTCTTCATTGTCTTTAACTTCTTTTTCACATACAAAACATTTATACATTTTTATTATTCTCCTTTCCATTCCACAAGAAAACTTGGATTCATTGGAAATTATTTTCCATTTGCTACCATAGGTAACTGGCTATGAACCTCAACCTCTATCCAATCTCTTTCGATTTTGGATTACCTTTATATTATACACTACTTTATTTGAACTGGAAAGTATAAGACAGTTTCCATCACATATACAGCGTGGAAGTTATCTGACACTCCAACGGCTAAAGCACGTTGGGTTCTTATATACATTCACTTCCAAATATACTCGAAAGCATATAAGACTAATGAATTTCTATAAGACTTTCACTACCAAAGATACCATTGTATCCATTAACGATAGCATAAGGCTCGTGTCAAAACCTATTTATATATTTCTCCACTTAAATTGCTATACTACTAAAGGAGTGGGCTTTCCGCACGTGTCTTGTAATTTAATTCTCTTCGTAAATCCAATTCTGAATGAATCTCATTGCATCTTCAAAGTAAATAGGATTCAGATCCTTGTATGAACTGCCACATCCAAATTTACTCTTCAATCCATTCCAAAGATTTATAAAATAACTTTTTGAATTTGCCTTATACTCTTTTGAATGAGCACCTCCAAGCAAATGATTGATTCTATCTTTCGCTGCTTTATAAATTCTCTGCTGCTGTCTTGTTGTAAGAGTCATATTATCTACTACCTGATTCAGTTTCTCTGTCTGCTCACCTAACATATTTTCCATATTGTTAATCTGAGCATATACAATTTTCATATCACATCCCATATCTTCAAGCATTGTTTCTACCTTATTAGATTGAGTTGCAACATAACCACCTGTCTTTCGGATTGATGGAAGAACCTCTGATGTTACCCAAATTCTAAATGGCTTCGCAATTGGCTTTCTACTTCTAAGTACAAGTGTATAAAATCCGCTTTCGCTTATGATATTTGCCTCTCCCTGACGACCTAAGTTAAACTTAGCCCGTTCAAAATCCTCCAATCCATCCATTGCCATTGTTGGATTTGTCGTTCCAAGAATATCGCAAACATCTTTTGCTACAAACCAAGGGTTTCCATCAATCACAATAGTTCTAATCTGTCCGAAATTTTCATTGTTAAAAATTTCAATTTCATTTCTTGTTTTTAATACATCTTTCATATTGTATCTTCCTTTCTTATATAAATTTGTTGATAGTCTTTTATAGTTTTATTCTCTATTTGCTCGCAGACTATCGAGAGTATTCCAACTCCATCACGACAGCTTTTACAGATAGCCAATCTGCTATTCAGTTTTCAAGGTACGCAATTCTTGTTTGGAAAATGTGACTTGAATAAGTCCAGAAAATACGATATAATATGTAATGACTAGGACTTCGGTTCAAGTTGTGATTGAGTGTAGCGAAACTTTCTCAGGGTGTACGCTGCACTCTTTTATTTTCCATTATTATCAGACCACATCATTCCAAGAACAAATTTATCCTCGATATAACCTTTCATAAATCGCTCAAGTACAACACTTACTGGCAATTTATCTTCTTTGCATTTGTCTTTGAATTTCTGTAGGATCTCTGAATCAATGGAAGTGTTAAATTTTGTTCTCAATCAAATGCACCTCCTTTGATTTCCTATATCTTAGCACTTATTATTGAATATGTCAACACTATTTCAACACTTTTTTGTAAAAAACAACCGCCAGTATTTTTTTTACTAGCGGTTTGTGTTTATCTATATACTATATATTGTGGTTTACATCTCATTCAACCACAATATATTGATTAAAATTTCCAATGAAACTATTATTTCTTAATTCTCTTCTTCCACATCTGTTCTATCATTTATCTTATCATTTTTCAATTATAACAAAATCCACACAGGTTTTATAGACATCGTAATCAACTGCTCTAAAGTTACAGAGATGTCCGTTCTTCTCTACATCAAAAATAATCCATTTACAGTCACTTGCATCTTCCCAAGGCTCAAATTTAACAAATTTTCTAGCGAAATCATTCGCTTTCATCCCATAATCTTTTCCGTCTAATAATAAAGACGGAATTCTATCAAATTCTTCCTGTGTCATATAATAATATGTGTTATAAAACCCTAAATCTTCTGAACAACTTTGTCCAAAACTATTTCTATAATAACTTATTGCTTTACATTTCTCTTTTTTCATATCAATCAACCCTTTCTATTTTACTCCATTATACCAATTTCCAATCACAAAAGCCACTGAAAAATAGTGAACTACCCACGAGCTAAAGCTCGTTTATTCTTCTTCGTCTTGTATTATTCATATAAATCACCTATTCCTTCCCCATAAGTCATCTAATACTTTCTGATCACTTGGTAGATTCGAATAACTAATTCCAATAGTCTGCAACTTATAATATTCTTCTTTTGTAATGTCGATTCCATAATCGCCTTTAACAGTTTCTCTATAACCGAATTTATCCTGGCATTCAGGTCTGAAGTACCATTTCTTATAAATTGGTTTATCTCCATGTTCCCATGCAAAAAGACAAGTAATTGTTCTACCAGTAGCAATTTCCGTTGTAACTTGTCTACCAAAATAAGGATTGTACTGCATATAAGCTAATTTGCCTCTTTCAATTGCATCTTGCTTTTCATGTTCACTCATCGCAAATAACTGTTGTGTACCTCTACCATAAGAAGTGTTATACACTTTACTGCTATTCACACCAACAGTAGAATATAACTTAACTCCGTTTCTATCGGTTGTCTCAACTCTTTTTACTCGCTCGCCATTGATATAATCATTACATAATCTGTCCATGTAATGAACGTTTCCATCTTTATCAACTGTACGAGTAATTTTCTTCATATCATAGTTATCTTTAGCTGCCTTTGCAGCACTTGCTCCATAAATACCTAAGAACGCTAACAGTCCACCGAACATATTCATCAACCTCTTTTCTCTTTTATATTATTTTCTCCACTTTTCCATTTCATCAACTGATTTCTTATTTAAGTTGTTATACATATCTTGTCGCTTGCGTGATTCTTCCTTTTGGTTTGCTTTCCAAGGAAGATAAATACATAAATACATTGCTACTAAAAATCCGATTAACTGCGCCATAATGATTACCTCCGTTTTTCTTTAATTATATCATGTGTTGCGTCCTATTAAAAGGACAGAAAATTTCCGTTTCATCCTAAAATCAAATATAACATGGTTTGTCTTACAAAATATTCTAACTGTGGTGTATTTGTAAATAATTTAAGTAATTCTGGATTTGCTAAATCAGTCATACATTTTTCTACAACTTTATCATAGATTTTTCTATTAGTGTCATTTCTATAAATACTTAAATCATGCAGATGTAAAATAAATTCTGTATAATCTCTCACCTTTGTTTCTGCCGTTTTTAATGTGTACATAATATCAACCTCACTTTCTATTCAAATAATTTATCAGCTACATAATTTACTTCTTCGTAAATATCTTCTATTAATGCATCTTCATTAATAGTATCAATATTATCTTCACACCACATTCTGAAATCTGTATATCTGTTTGTCTTACAGTATTCTAAGTAACTTCCCAACAAGCCATATACCTTTTCTTGCGTTTCATTCATATTATCAATCTCCAATCTTCCGATTCATTGTTCTAATTTTCTTACAGTAAAATAAATTGCTGCACAATATTTGTCTCCATCTACGAACAGATTATTTATTTCAACACCCAACTCTCTGCCAACACAATCCATAATATCATCCTCATTATATTCAACATCAAACGCTGGACTATATAAGAATACTTCTTTTGTATCTTCTTCCATATTAAATATAAGACTTGAATCATCCTTTTGTTCCTTCATAAATTCCAATAAACAATCAGATGTTGTTGTAAAGCATTTTCTCTCAAAAAACCTTGAATCCATAGCTGTTCCTCCTTTCATAATCCAAGTAAATCATCGTTTTATTGGTTGTAAATCAACCGCCATTTTCAACTGATTTGTATTCCACCACTAAATCTTCATCAGTTACAACATGAAGATATTTTGCATATAGTTCACACAAAGTTTCTTCTGTCAGATTCTTTTCCTTATCTGACATATTCTTCAACTGCCAAGGATAAATTGGTGGGTAAATCAAATATGCTGCACCATCAAAATCAGTACATACATATAATTCAATTCCTTCCACCTCTTTAATGACTTCATACATAATTTCTGCAAGTCCACCATAATTATTTTCGCAACACTCTTCCACATAAGATTCTAAAATATCATATGTTTCCGTTATCTGTCCATCACAATAAGTATCTATATATTCTTTAACTCTCTCATACAGATTTGGTGCTAACTGAATCAATTTCATCAACTTAACCAAGTTGATTTCTTCTTTTAAATCATCTGTACAAATTCCATATCCATAATCATGCCATGTGTTATAACTCATATCATTCACCATTTCCTTTCTAATTCTGCCAAATATGCTAACAAATTATCTTCAGTTCCGTCTGCAATCTCATAATCCTGCCACCAATCATGTATTGTTTCCCTGAGTATTGTAAATCATCGATTCATTCTACTATCGTTCCATACGGTTTAGCCGCGTCTCTTATAGTCTCAATAGACTTATACGGAACACCTCTCAATATAAGACCACCGCTATATCTTCGGTTTTCTCATACGGATGCCTCCTTTCTAAAATCCATATCGTTCCACGGACACTAACGGAGTGTCCGCATCGGTGATAAGCCTATGATATGGCGTAAAACAATCTCCTTAGACTGGGTATGGTCTTGGCAGTGTTACAAGCTAGGAGTTCTCTGTAAAAGAGATACCTGTAAGTGCCATGTGTCTCAAATAAAAAGTATTAGGCGACCATATCCATATGTCTCTGCTCAACTAAACTCAGAAAATATATATTTCTATTTCTGAGTTGCTTTTACAAGCCCACTCCCTTTAGGGGGTGGGTAGTTGACACACTGGCATCTCCATATATATTCTCCTTAAATTCCTACTTTTAAATGTATAGCGTTAGTTTCCCATTCTTCGACTAAGCAATTGACAATATCTTCTGGAATATCTACATTTGCAAATCTTCCATCGTTTACCCAATCATAAGTTGCACTCCATCTGTCACTATGCAGCCATTTGCTTTTACCTATCCATTTATAAAACTGGTCTCTTTGGAACTTGCACCACTCATAAAACATTCCTGTTTTTTCAATAAAGTCATTCGCTTTGTTTACCATTTCCATATCAGCTACAGGAAACCATCTCTTTTCAATTTCTGGGTAATCTCCATTCCAACCATCCCATTTTGAATAGATGATGTCTCCATTCCCATCGTGGACTTCACAATCTAATTTTAGTGCTTCTCTTACTGCATCTTTTAAATTGTCAATATTGTCTGCTTTTTTATTTCCATACCAATCATAACATGTATATTTCATTTATGTCACCATCCTTATTCTTTTTATTCTGAAAGAAACTTTTTTTTACTCTTCTTTTTCTTCCACATCATAAGTACAATCAATTCCGTTACTATCAAGCCCTGCACTAACTGCTCTTTCTACATCTTCTACTGATGAATTATCATATACTTCAATAGTTACTATAATTGTTTTCATATAACATCACTCCATTTCTTGTATATATCTTTCCAAAGTCGCTCTTGCTGCTTTAAAATACTGGTCAATATTTCCATGAATACTATACCAATTTCCATGATTTCCACCGTTTGTATCATATTCCATTATTAGTTTTTCTCCTATGTAGGAATCGGGAATAGGAACAAAATCTTCAAAACACGTTTCTTTTAAATATGCATTTGCAATTTCATAATTCTCTTTTGTTTTCAAATCCAAAATATACGATGTTTCTGTATCAAGACCAATTTCATCGCTTAACGCATATGTCGGAATTGACTTACAAATTTCATCAAATTTCTCTTCTAATGTTTTCATATCTCATCACTCCTTAATTAAAATCAACCATGACAACTTTATGTTCTCTCAATGCATCACAATACCACATGCTACTATCATCACTTGTATATTCTTCCTGTAAGAATTTCAACACTTCATCGTCTGTTCTGAAATCTTCAGTTCGCTTTATCAAATCGAACAACCAATCCTTTTCGACTACAACAATTACTTCATCAAAGTCGCTTTCTTCCTCTTCATCTGTATCTGCGTTATATCCAAAGTAACCATCACAAACACAAAATGAAATTAAATCTCTATGCTTTTCGTAGTCTTGATATTTCGCTTCTGATACTTCCTTTAAAATTCTTTCTCTTACTTTATTCATAAAATCAACCATCCTTTCCGTTTGAAATTGCTATTTCTTACTAACAACATTCCATATTTCCATACCAAAACCATCGCACACCATCATAGCTTGCATATATATCATTATCTTTACTCTTAAAATATATTGGATAATCATTGTTTTTCATTTCCATCACTCCAATCTACTTAAATAATGTATGCTTTCCATCTGCATCACGTTTCCATTCGTAACCTACAAATTCAAGGGCTCTCAAAGCTCCATTGTAATAACTCATATCTTGTGGTCTTGCATCTTCCATATTTGCAATCATCCACCGTTCATCTAGCCATTCTTCCGTCTGCTGCTTAATTACTTTTGGTGTTCTCTTCATTTTCCATCACTCCAATCTATGCTTCATAATCAAATTCGCTTAATCCTGTATCAGTTACATATGCCTGTACAGCTTCAACATATGTTCCTTCAAAGTTTCCATTCTCTGTATTATAACTGCTTGACTCTTCTTCAGTTTCACAATCATAATGTAAGAAAATATTCGTGATCAAGTTTTCCATTGATGTTTTTGGCTCGTATTTCTGCTCTCTAATCCACACTGCCATATAATCGTAATCACACCATTTTTCTTTTGGGTATTTACTATAATCTTTTTCTTCCGTCCATTCACCTGTCCACTGATCTACCATATTATTCACTCCAATCTTCTAATAACTCATACACTTCGTCTTTATTGTCATACATGTACTGATTAAACGCTTCGTAATCTCCATCTTTATCAGGAAATTTTTCAATAAATCTTTCCCACATTGCATCTGACACCACATTTTCATTGAATAATTTTCCATTGTATTCAAGTTCTGCATCTGCCCATTCTCCGTGTGAAATATACCCAATATCTTCAATTCCGCAATAGTTTGGATATTCTTTCATCGGGAAGCTTGCTACACCATTTTTTACTACAAAATCTCTTTCTATTGTGCTTGTCATTTTAATCACTCTCCCTTTAATGTAAGTAATGATTTAACAAATTCTTCCGCCTCTTCTTTTGTATCAAATTTCCAACCACCAAAATGTGAGCCAATAGGACTCATTGTATATCCTTCAATATGCCATTTGTCATTTACAAAACTTGGCTCTGTTATCTTTATCCGTTCAATCCTATTAATATTGATGAACTCATCATAATCTGTTCTTATAAAAGCGTCTCTTGTCATCATAATTCCTACACCTCCATTTCAATTCCAAATTCATCGTATAAAAGTTTCTCAAATTCAGGATCTCTCTTTAAATATTCTCTTAAAAATAAATCAGGCTCGCATGGTGCAAGTCTGAAATGTAAATCTTCTCTTATGTCATCATTCATATAAGTTGCAATTGTGTCCATAAGCTCCTGTGTAATATTAAATTTCCGTCCATATCTCAGCATAATTATTTACCTCACTTTCTAAATAAACAGTTCTTTCTTTTGGTTTTATACTGTTGGTTTAGCTTTTCTTACGAAACCAATTTCCTGACACATATAATTTAACCAACTTGTATTATGATCAGCCAGTTTCTTTGTTTTCCTATATACTCCATTTTTATCTGCTTGTTTATTTTCAATACATCTTATCAATGTTTTATAATCATCAATAGGCACAATTTCCGCTGTAATTTTTGTGAAGCGATTAGTTGCTTTATAAACATTGTTTCCTAAAGACTCAATCTTACATAAAACCTCATTTTCGTCTGTATCTGTTCTAGTCCAAATATTATTTTCTATTTTATCTATTATCATAATTGCTACCCCCTATCCAAAAATCGGTTCTCTTATAACGCTAATACTTCTACATCTTTTCAAATCTACAATGCTTGTAACAGTTTTTCGTTTTGCTTTACTTTCTCCATATGGATTAAATTCACCCTCAGTTACTTCATATCCAGTCTCCAATATACAATTTTTACTCTGAATATATCTTTTCCATTCCTTATAACATCTTAATGCGTCATATAAATCATCTGGATCATATCTAAGCTGCTGTGTATAATAAAACTCGTTTGAGTCTTTCTTAAAGAAACAAATACATTTTCCTACAACTCGTGGTTTCTTTTCTTCTGCTCGTAATGCTCGTTTTAATTCAATCAACAACTTTTCGTTCTCTCCGCATACTGCCAAATATGCCAAGCGACTTCTTACTTCTTCAGGAAAATTTATATGTTTTCCATTTATGGAGAATCCCACTGATTCAGGTGCATATTTATATCCACACCAATGAAAATTTTCATGCTTTCTCATTTCAATCAACCTCCCATCTATAACCTGTTTCTTTACTATTTGTAATTTTTGCTACTTCATATTTACAAGTCATTCCTTTATAAGAATGTTTTTCAATCCATTCATTTGCTTTCTTTTTAGTATCGAATACCAAGATATTTCCTTCGTCCATATAACCAAATTTTGTTGTACCTTTTGACGCAACCATATTCCGTAATATACCGTCAATTTCTATGATTCCATAATATTCTTTATATGTTTTTGCTTCTGCTAGTCGCATTTCACATTCTCCTTCCTAATAAATAAGACAGACACATTTGTTTGCGTCTGCCTTATTATTCTCTGTTTTACCACCATTCCTCGTCTTCTTCATCATCATCAGATTCCCAACCTTGATTCGGATCGCTTAACGATGGTTCCACATCTTCGTATTCCATTTCTCTTGTAGTAATTTTAATTGGGTACTCAAGAGCTGCGTTATCTTCATCGTAACAAGCCATTACAATTCCAAGCCAACGAAGTTCGCAATCAATTTCTTTCCCATCATAATATGCCTGTAAGTTTGTAACATCATTTTCACTTGTACTACATTTCCAATTTCCATCCTTAATTCTACGAATGATTTCAGGAATCATTTCCTTGTTCCATTCTGGAATTAAATCATAAATATCATAATCATATCTGCCAAATCTTCCATATCCATCATAACAACTTTCGTAAATTGCCTTTCCGTATTTCTTTTGAAATGGTTTCGGTACAAGCAAATATGTATCTGCTCTTTTATTATCAATTACTTGTTTGTTTGTATCGCTGTAAATCCAACTGAACTGTCCCATATTATCACCTTTTACCTTTCTAAATTTTCACTATAAATTACAATTTCCTTTGCTTTAATTCCATGCGTCATCGCCACAATTTAACTTCACATCAGTGAGTACATAGTCCCAACTTGTACCATAATGTGTTACGCCCCATAAATACATATCAAGTGCTTCATTATAATACAGTGGATCATCTGTATATTCCTTAATAATATCAGCTCCGTTTTCATCCACAATGTACCACTGAAATACTTCTGGTGGATAATCTTGCTGATTCTGCAATTCGTCAATTCGTGACTGCATTTCATCGATTTCGCTTTCAAGCACCTTGTAATCATTAGACTTTTCATCAAGTTCTTCCATTTTCTCTTCTGTGTCAGAGATTTTATTTTCAAGTTCTTCGATTTCATCAGAGTTATCAATCATTCCGTTTTCCTGATTCCAATATCCAATTCCATTTGAATCTGTGATACTCATAATGTCATTGTTTAATACTGCATCAAATGCCTTTGCAAGTGTCCTATAATCAAGATAACCCTGTTCCTTTGCGTAATCACTTACTTCGTTTCCATAAAAATATGTTCCTGCTAATTTTCTTCTACTCATAATTCGTTTCCTCCTTGTAATAAAATAGGCAGCTAGGTATTTATTCTCCTAACTGCCTTTGCGGTTGCGTTATTTTTGTTTAGTTGCTAAACCAAGAAATCTTAGTTTACTTTACTATCTAAATGTTCCTATTTTGCAAAGTTCACTTGTATCGACTTTTTCGATTTCTTCATAAAGCTTTTCTAATTCACCTGCTAATTCGTTTTTGCCTATTGCTTTCAATCCATGCATTAAATAATATGGATAATTACCTAAATCAAATCTTGTTTTTATATTTGCCTTATGGTCACGCATAGCAGATACCATTTTATCTAACTCCTGTGGTGTCATTTAATCGCCTCCATTTCCCTAGTAAATGCGAATTTCTTTACTCTGTATCACACAACATGTATCCCATACCTGCTAATATATCTGGTGCATTATCATAATTGATTTCCTCAAAATCTTCTTCCATCCATGATAAAGTTCCCTTGCAGTCGCATTCAGGACAAGTATCTTCTCCATGATTTATCAGTATTACCCTTCCACAATTATTACATGCTACAAAATCACAACATTCACTTTTATTTTCGCTTGTAACTCTGTCTAATACAATGTTTTTATCCATTTTATTCACCATTTACCTTTCTTAAAATCCACATGAAATATCCATTTCTACTTGCATTTCCTCCACTCGCTCAAATATTACTTTACCGCTTCCAGTGCAATGTAATATTTTCTATTCTGTCTCCATGATACCAATCTTTAAATTTAATTTTTAAATACCAATATTTTTTCATTTAATCACCTCACAAAAATTTATCAAAATAATTTTCATTTCCCATGTCATGCAACAATATAGGCTTTATACATTTTGCTTCATGGTTTGGTGTTCTTCTGTACGCTGAATAGTTATCCATGAACAATACAAACCCACATCTAACACCTCTCATTTTTAACAGTGTCCCGTTTTCTGTAATATATAAGTTAATATTCTCTAGTCCTCTAAATGATGTGAAGCTATCATTTCTATTGATTGCACTACTAAGTAATTCTTTTTTATTTTCTGGCATATTTTCAAGTAAAATTTCTGCAACCTGTTGATATACACTTTCTGTTATTCTAAAACCAAACTTTTCAAATGATTTTAGATAGTTTATGCAATCATTTATTTTATAGCTTTCAAATATTATTCTCTGTTTTCCAAATCTCTCTGTGTCTGCCTTTACAACATACGTATTATTCGTTGTTTTCTCAATTTTGATGTTTTTCATATATTATACCCTCCCTTCTTCAAACAAATAAATATCAATAATTTCATAACGTCTACCAAAACGCAATTTCATTTCGTCTCTAGCATCTTCTTTAAATTAAATTCACCTGTACAACCATTTCCAGCATCATATAAGCATTTATATAATCTCATTTCATCACCTCCAAGTTATTCTCCTTTATAAGTCTTTCCCTTACCATTCTGTTCAAGTCCTTATTAACTGCTATGATTTTATGAGAAGTCCTGTTCATATAGATAAAATGACTCCCTTTACATCGAGTAAATTTGTATCCATTCCGTAATAGAATGGGTTCAAATTCTCTTAGTTGCTTTGTCTTTCTATACATATTGTTTCACTTCCTTCCTATTTGTATAAAAATAACGGCTTGCTTTCGCTTGCCGTTTAGTTATTAAACTTCTTCAAATACTCCTGACTTGAGCATATCAGAAATCCAACACTCGAAATCTGGATATTCTGCTTTGTCTGCCATATCTCTATAGACCTCCTGCAACTGTTCTTCTGTGAACGTTCTGCCTTTTAGTGGTTCTTCATAAGTGATGTACATTACCAACCACTCCTTTCTTTAAAATAATGAAGCTAATATGTGTGCAAAGCTTTCATTTTTCTTTTTTCTTTTTCTTCTCTTGTTTCTCTTATATCGTTCTTCAGCATATTCCATTTGAGAATATGCAATTTCTGCTTCTGGTCTTGTGTCTATTATTTCAAGACCATTGTAAGCCTGGAACACGATTGCCTTTTGCATTTATATTCTCCTTTCTGTATTAAAAAAGCGATGCTAACTGTCTTGCTAACATCACTTTAGATAATCCACTTGTGCGGATTCCTAATTTCTTTTTCTGGCATATATATTATCAAAATTATTAGCAATTTGAAATAATTTTAATTCTTTCTTTAAAGCTTCATTATCTGTAAATGTAAACATTTGTTATCACTCTCCCTTCAAAGTTTTACACTTACAGTATAAATCTTTGTGCTTACATTGTCAAGTTTAGCAGCTAAACTAGATTTCAGTTTAGCCACTAAACATTTGCCTTTATCCTTCCATGCCAAATATAATATAAGCATAGATATTTCCTCTAATTTCCGTTGGGATATCATTTTGCCTTTCAATTATATCGTCAATGGTCTTATATCCATTTTGACGCAGATACTCCAATGATTCTTTACGTACTTTTAGAGTCTCTATGCTTTGCCTTCTGACATTTTCTGGGACTTTATGAACTATTGCTTTTTCGGACATATTGTGTCCTCCTTCCTATTTTTAGGCACACTGTATCTATCTACAATGTTACCATAAAAACAACCTCCTTTCAATTTCCGTTTCGCTTCTGCTCATCGGTTACGGACTTACACCGTAAGACGGAAGGCAGATTGTTAGTCTGCCTTTGTAATATTAAGAATAAAGTGAGATGGTATCCCATGCATCCCATACTATAGGCATATCATCATCAGATAATTTTTTAAACTGCCTTACAAATGCAGGTAAACAAATTAACGGAAGATTGTGGATGATCGGTCTATCTTCTGTAAAAATGCTTCCATCTGCATTTTCCATATCAAGAGGGAGCCAAGTTTCTCCGTTTACTGTAAATAATGCAACTTCAATTACTTCATCGCACATATTAAATTCACCACCGCATACAATATCAAGCGTACAATTATCGCACTTGATTGTAAAATTGCTTCTTTTGCTTTTCATTGAGGCTTCTTTTAAAATAGCAATAGCCTCATTCATAGTGCAATTGTTTAAATTTTTCTTTTCCATGATTATACCTCCTGTAAATCTAATATCTTTGAAAATCGTGTAATGGATTTTTTGAGCACTCATAATCCGTAATTGTTTTATCAGCACAATAATTTTCTTTGTCAAGTCGAATACCAGAACCGCCAGACTTATGTTTTCTTGAATGTTTCATCATGTTTTGAATACTTTGTGTATGTCTATCATGTTTAGTTACTAAACTCTTTTGCAAATCCTCTTCTTTCCACCAGTGGCATTTTGTCCACCACAAACGCATAGTTGTAGCCCACTGGCAGATATTGCGTGTCGTTTCTGAATTTTCACACACTTTGATCCATCTTGAGCCATCAAACCTACGCAGTTCTAATTCATTGTCATTCTCAGGCTTGCCGTGAACCGTACAAAACCACCAACCTAATTCATCGCAACCATACCACGCATTGAGTGGAATGTGCTGTCCCCAGATGTATTCGTGGGCATTTTCGCAAACTGAAATATTCATAATTATACCCCCCTAATTTTCACGCCATTGGAAATACATTCCCAAAAACGCAAATAAAAATGTGATGTCATTGACCACTTATACCAATTCCATCTGTCGTTACAATATTTTTCATAAGTATCTATATTAGTGCAATAGAGTGATACAGATTTTCTATCATCGTATAAATCTGCAATTTCATACAATGAAAAGCCTAGTTCAAGTGCTTCTCGTACATCTTGATACATTTTTTGTGCCATATAAGGTGATACAGTTGTACCACGCAAAAGGAAGATTTTATTATTGTATTTAAATAAAAACATAGCAAGACTTTTGCCAGTTAATATTTCATAACTTGTTGTATTTTGTGCATATAATTCCATAACGCAAAACCTCCTATTCTGAGAGAACCGCATCTATTGCGGTTACTCCGTACTTTATTTCTACAATGTGCATAGCATCCGCTTCAGACTGGCATTGTTTATATTGTTTTGTGGTTTAGTCGCTAAACAATTTTGATTATTGTTTTTTTTGTTTAGTCACTAAACTGTAAAACAATAAAAAAACGGGTAACAATACCCGAATGACATTACAAAAAGGGCGGAATTTCACCGCCCTGGTTTTTGTGTTAGTGCTAATTATTTTGCAAGTGTGGCATTTTCAGTAAGCCATTTTTCAAATACAGCTTTATTTACTGTATAATCCTTACCCTGATATGTGAGTACCGCAGTTTCTTCTTCCTGGCTTTCTTCCTGGCTTTCTTCCTGGCTGTCGCTGTCTGTGTCGCTGTCTGTATCGCTGTCTGTCTCACTGTCTGTATTATCAGAAGAAGGTTTTACATAATCTTTTACCATTGTAGCAAGTGTGCTAGCAGACAAGTCCATTAAATCGTCGAATACATAACCATCGAATACTTCAGCATTCTCAAAAATGTCAATAATTTTATCATATGAGAATGGATACCGAGCAGTTGCAAAGTCGTTGAAATAATCATTTTCAATGATTAAATTCATAGCCTTTATCCAACGGCTTAAGGTTGCTTTACTCCGTCCGACTAGTTTGATATAATCATTTTGTTTAATAGGTTTGTCGCAAGTTGCTTCACCGTGTACGTTGCCCTTATTATCAGTGTATTCGGGAATGGTTACGCCTGTACCGTATGCACAAAGTAAAGCAATGTTAAATGCTGACTTTTCAACTGACTCAAGCCGTGACTTCACGTTATTTATTGTATCGTTTGCTGTCATACCGTTTACAGTTACATTAATGATTGAATTGTTTTTTGTTGTACTCATAATTAAGTACCTCCTTTTTATTATTTTTTTGATTTTTTTGTTTAGTGACTAAACTTTTTTGATTTTGTTTAGTGGACTAAACTTTTTTGTACATTACCACATAGCATGATTGCCATGCTTACATTATAAAGGCTTATACTTTATATGTCAAGTATTATTTTTATCTTTTTTGGAGTGCCCAAACACTGTTTATCTCACACAAGATATTTTATTCACTTGACTTGATACAAGTATAACAGATATTCTTTTACTTGTCAAGTGTTATTTTCTAATTTCTTAAAATTCTTAAAAAATTATTTATTCTCTTGACTTGTTTAAAGTATATCATGTTATTAGTTTAAAGTCAAGTATTATTTTTCAAAAAGTTCGATAAAATTATTCCGCTCTGCTAGCCCCCCAGTCTGATTTTATCTAACTTTTGTTCTATCTGAAAAGAATGTCTAATATATATCTATTATCCACCGTTTTGACTAACGGGGGTAGTTAAAACTAACTAATAGCCCTGGAAATGCAGCAAACCCTATAGCTGATTCATCCACAGACTTTCTTCAAAATTTTACTTTGTCGATATCCTCAAAATCCCAACAAAACCAAGCAAAATCACAATTTCCTCCACCCTAAACCACTTATCGTACCTCATATCGTCAAAACACACTAAAATCAACCATTTCAGCCATTCCCCAACCCAAAAATCAAATCCTCATCCCACCAAAAATCTACCCACAATTCCAAAATCTTCCTTATTTATAAGCACTTTTACCGATAACGATTTTTCCAGCAAAAATTACAAATTATATCATCTATATCAATACCACACTCACCATATCAACTCCCATCTCATACCCCAATCTCTAGCTTAAATCTCACGAAATCGACCAAATTCATTTCAAAATCCATCCAATGATAAAATCCTTACCTAAATATAAAACTTCCTTATTTCTCTTTCAGAACAAATATAACCCCAATATAGGGGGCTACCATAAAACTATACGCAAAACTATCAAGACAGTAATCGCACTGTCTTATTTTTTATGCAAAAAAAACAAATCAAACAGAGAATATATAAACAGAGAATATATAACAAGAAACTTGTAAATCGAAATAATATAAGCACAAGAAAGGATAGAGAAATATGAATACACAAACAGCATTACAAGTAACAGATTTTAATTTCTATGGAGACAACGCAACTGGTGAAATCTATACTGCAATCAATTCAGTATTAAAAGGAATTGGCTTTAAAGATGAACAGGTGAGATACCAACGCTCAAAATGGATAAAAGATAAGACTTTATCTAAAGGAGTGTTGAAGTTCAACATACCTACTAATGGTGGATATCAATTAACAGAGTGTATTTCTGTACACAAATTACCATTAGGACTTGCAAAAATTAATATTACAAAAAGGTTAGAAAGAGATTATCCAAATATTACAGAAAAACTTGAATTATACCAAGACAAATGTGCAGATGTATTAGCTTCAGTATTTATAGAGCGCAAAACTGTTTCAGATATAAATATGCAACCTATAACAGAAGCCTTAAGTACAATAACCAATACACTCACCACTCATCGCACTGACAATGACATCAATGTAGCAAGAAATAAATATTATTAAAGACTCTCAAGAGGATAAGTCAAAATTATCTAAAAAGAAATGGTCATACTGGTCAACCAAAATGTATCCAAAATATCAGCTCTTAACAGATTATTTCCATATCACACACAAAGAACTATATAAAAATCTATACAGAGAATTACAGAATACATATCCTGATATAGATCTTAATCAAGAAGTAGATGATTATTGTTATGAAAACAACCTTGAATCAGCCTATACATTAGATGTAATAGAACACAATATAACTCTACGAAAATTATTTGAATCAATAGTGGATAATCTTCTGGAAAAGTACAATCTATCAGACACTTATAACATTAATACAAGAATACCAACAATATTTGACGAGGCATCCTGAAATGGATGTCTTTTTAATGCCACTAATTCTCTTCTACTACAATCCATCAAATTCTTTATACCCAATCCTTTGATTAAATCAAACGAAATTACATCTAAAATCAATCAGAACTACTTCAATGGACAATTTGTTGTCTAAGAATAAAATCGTCTTATTTTTCTCTCAGAGCGAATAAACCCATAATACATACACCAGTATGATTTTATAAAACATATAACCTTATTTATTCTCTCATGTATTCAAATAATCCACATACAAAACAGATTATAAACAGAGAATAAACATATATGTTATTTCATTGAACTAAATCAACGCTGAGATAATTTTAAGCAAATTTACTCTCACACCATTATAAGTTATCACCTAATACATAAAAATCAAAAATTACTATCAAAATCGCTAATTCACTCTAATAATTACCATATGAAAATTATAATCATATATCAAACAAAAAATATAATGTGTGCGCAAGCACAAGATGTAGTCCCTTGATAGGGACGGTCTTTTCGCAGCGTAAGCAAGAAAAGAACATCTTTAGGGTAGATAGACGACAGCAATATAAAATAAGCGAATAATATATCAAATCTCTACTATTACAGATACAAAAGAAATTATTCTGTGAAAAATAAGTGATGGATATTATTCAATATGGTAAAAAAAATGATGAATGTAATGTAGAGAATAAATATACATAAGTTTTACTTTCTTTGCTACCATCCTTTTCTACTAAGCTACACAACGCAATCAAAGATTGCTGTTTCGCTAAGTGAAAAGCCTACGCCAAAGAAAGTAACAAAGAAAGCGTAAAAAATCACTTTTAATATGAGATAAGCCTTGAAAAATAAGGGTTTTGGACACTTTTTAGGCATAAGAATCATGCAAACCTTCACTATAATATATATATATTGTGAAGAACCGCATGATTCTTGAGATAAAAAATGGCGTTTAAGCCTTGAAAAATAAGGGAAAATCGGTGTAATTTTTTGTAAAATTTCACATCATTATCTGATAATTTGAAAGGAGTAAATATGAACACAAAAATCGAAATTGAAACTGGTATTATTTCTGAGCGTGAGCTTGTTGAATTATACGGAAGCGATGCTCAAAAAAAATCCTATATTGAGAAAGGTAAATTCATAGGTGCATATAAAACTGCTCTTTTTAAAAAGCTTAACAAATATTGTATTATAAAACCTATCAAGAAAAAAAACCAAACAGAGAATATGTACGATATACAAGAAGTGTATAAATATCCTCTTCCTACCAACTATGATAGAATGCAGAAATCTCTCTATAAGTATATTGTTCCACTTATTCTTAATAGTCTTATCAATGGACATGATAAAAATAATAGTATTGAAATTACCGTTGGCAAATGGGCTAGAGAGATAAATATGGTTAATCATAATTATAATCTTGTAAAATACAATCGGGAAGACAGTAGCAAAGAAACGCAAATTTGTATTGATACAATTAATGAGTTTTATGATAAAGCAGATCATATGATTAATTATTATATTAGCAATGCACTTGAATATTTAAAAAATGCTGGTCTTATTATTTGGCGTGAGGTTAATCAGGTCACTCTTGAAGAAAGTGATAATAAATCTATCATTGACTGCAATGGAAACGTAGAAGTAAATGTTAATCTCACTACTCATCAAGCTACAAAAGAGGAAATGGAATATTATGCTAGTTGTATTTCTATAGCAGATAAAGAAGCTGAAATAGAAAATGCAAGTGAAAGATATTACAGTAAAAAGACAAAACGTTTTCAAGAAGTTCTAAAGAGGGAATTATATAAGAGAAGGATAAAATATATCTATAGTGCATATGAAGCATATTATATTGATTTGGATAAATGTGAGGCTTTATTATCTCATTTTAACGATGCTAATTCTCAAGAACTTATTGATAACTTCAACAACGAGTTCTCTTCAATGATTATCAAAAATGCAGGTGAACGTTTTGAGAAGAACGCAATGAAATATCTTTACAATGATAAAAATGAATACCAATTGTCTTTTGAATCTCTTTGTGAAATTACAATAGATAATAAAACTGAATACTTTGGCAAAAGAATAAGAGAAAAAAGTAATGATGATAATTATAATTTACAAATCACGCATAAGAAAGGAAATACTACTAATGGAATTAAACAAGACACAACAAGAGGCTATTGACTATATCAATGGGAATATGGCTGTTATTGCTACTGCTGGATCAGGAAAGACAACAGTTTTAACAAAAAGAATTGAGAATATGGTACATAATCATGGTATACCATCATCTTCTATTCTTGCAATAACATTTAGTAAAAAAGCCAAAGATAATATTATAAATAAGCTTAAAAAACTTAATGTTTATAATGTAAATGTCGAGACTTTCCACTCTCTTGCCTTGAAAATAATTAAATATGAATATGGTGCAAATACTTATAAGGTATGGAATTTGCAATGGGAAAAGGAAAAATGTATTACTGACATCTGTACCTCATACGGATTATGTTCAAAAGACGATGTGCCCTTTAATGAGATTTATGATTTTATAGCTCGTCAAAAGAATGCAATGATACAGGATGCATCTAAATTGATTTATTCGAAAAATGAACCATTTTCACATAAAGCCATGAAATTCATTTATAAAAATTATGAGGAGTTTAAGAGAACTAATTCATATATTGAGTTTGATGACTTCTTAAATATGGCAAATAAAATCATAGATGAGAATAAAAATACGAAAGAGTTTTTACAAAACAAATTTCAGTACATTTTGTCTGATGAGTTTCAAGATATTTCAATGTCTCAAAGCCTATTGTTAAAAAAATTGAATAATACAAATACTTTTATTGTTGGTGATCCACTACAAGCAATTTACTCGTTTAGAGGTGGTGATAGTAAATATATCTTAAACTTTGATAATGATTATGTTAATTCTCATATAATTAATCTAAACATCAATTACAGATGCAGTTCAGATATTGTTAATACTGCAAATGCTCTTGCTGATGATGTCTCAGACTCAAAGCACAGATATTATGTGAAAAGCGTGGCTAATAACCCAATCAATAAGAAACCAGAATATAATATATTTCTGTCCGAATATGACGAAGCTGAGTGGATTTCAGAGAAAGTCAACAGTCTATTAGGAGAATATACATATAAGGACTTTGCGGTTCTGGCTAGAACTAATGGACAATTAACTAAAGTGGAATCGGTATTCCATAAAACGCAATTACCATTTAATGTAGTTGATGGTAAAGCACTCACTGAACTTCCAGAAATAAAAATATTGATATCTTACTTAAGGCTATCTATGTATGAAAACGACAATGAAGCATTCGAATATTTATATAATAAGCCGAATAGATGGCTTGACAAAAAGTTTTTGCGAGAAGTTCATGATAATAGTTTGAAAAAGAACATCTCTTATTATAATGCTATGATGACAATAGACAGACGAAACTGGCGATTTAAAAATGGCATAGACGAGATATATGAAGTAATCAATTATCTACAGAATAAGAGATTTCAGAATGTAGGAAAAATGATTTCTTATCTTAGATTTAGGCTCAATATAGATGATTATGTGTCAAAAGGTAAAGTGGCTGATGATGGTAAATGTGATGAACAAATAGAAAATATGAATGCTTTTGAAAACATTGCATCCCAATATACTAACCTGAAAGAATTTTTAAATTATCTGAATGATATAGATAAAGAGCTTACTTCTAAGAATATAAATAGAGTTAATTTATCAACTATACACCGTTCCAAAGGACTTGAGTATCCAGTCGTTTTTATAATAGGCTGCAATGAAGATTTGCTACCACACGAAAAAAATGACAATGTTGATGACGAGAAGAGATTATTTTATGTTGGTATCACAAGAGCAGAAAAGGAACTGTATATATCTTCTACTACTTCTTATAATTCAAGAATCTATCTTCCTAGTTCATTCATAGAATCAATCAAATCCACATTAAAAATCAATAAAGTAGAGAATAAATAATATGTAACTAACTAAAAGGAGAGAAAATATGAAACAAATAATTAAACCAAAAACACGTAACTCACTAAATAATACATATGTTGGAATTTATCAATCAGATTTTGATACTCAAAATGATACTACTCATAATATTGCATCGCGAATAATATCTGATTGGAAATTTGATAATTCGTGTAAAAGAAACAATATAAACAGATTGAAAGGAGTCAAATACTATGCTTAGATATACAATTTTATCAGATAATACATTGCAATTTTCCATTTCAGGTGATTATAAAATTATTGCAATGGCAAACTACAAGAAAAACGAAAGAAAATTTTATACTACTTTATTCTTAGCAAGAAGTGATATTTCTACTTGGAATAATATTATGGAATTATCTGCATACGATATTGAACATCCACGTCACATTAAAACAGAATTGGCAGTATATAGAACAGTTTGAGTATGAACAAAAGTGTTTTGATAAAGGCAATGATTTTTACGAAAATGAAAGATTGAAATATCAAATGGGGGTGTGAATTATTATGAGTTGTGAATATTGTTTTAAAATTGGTGGAAAGCACGATTATCGTTGCCCTAATTATATTTATCCGAAAGCAAATAAATGTTGTTCGTATTGTGGTGAAGGAATATTAGATGGTGATGAATATATTGAAAATGACAATGGTGAATGTATGCATTTTGAATGCGTTCCTAGTTTAAGAGGGTTAGTTGAATTTTACGGACAAGATGTTAAGACTATGTATGATCTGGAATAAAAGTTACAAAATAGAAATTTCATTTGGAGAATATATAAGTGGAGGTAAATTTATATGAGCGAATACAACAAAGAAGAATTAGAGTCAATGGCTGACTTAATTACAGATTACATTTATTTGATTAAGGCGGTGATGTTATAATAAATGAGTGAATATGGAATTAAAATAAAGAACATAGAAGCTGCAACATTATATGAATATAATAAAGGATTGCGTGATCATTATGAATATAAGGATGCTTTGTTTGTAAATAGTTTATTTAAAGATTTTATGTGTGAAAATAAATTAAAAGTCTGGAATAATGAATCTACAAGAGATTTAATATGTCTTGAATTTAATTTTGGTACACGTTCATATGAAGATGAAATAAAACATATTCGTAAAATTGCAAAGTCTGCACGTATTGATTATAAAAAGGCAATAAGCTCTAAAAGTAAAAAACTTATACAGGTTCAAAAGAATAAAAAGAAAAAAATTATGAGCTTATATAATTTTGCAGTATCTCATAAAACTGAATATTTTTCTTTATCTGCTGATGATATAAGAAAAGAGTTTTATAACAATGGCGTTAATGTAGAATACATAACAAGAAAGAAAAATGGAGAAATCCTTAAAACTGAAATTATCCATTATAAAATGTTATATAGAAGCCCTGGAAAAGCAAAAAAAGGAACATGTATGTTTATAAGGAATAAGTTGTATAATAAAGCACTAAATTACCTTAGAATGGGAATAAAACTTCCAAAGCGTAATGCTGACATTGTAGGAATTAGTGCCTACTCTTCTCTGATATGTAGTGGAATTGTTGGAAAAGTTAAAATCAACCCAAAAAACATTCTTGTTTTGAAAGATGTTGATAGATATTTAAATACAAATGTTATATCAGTTGAAACTGATAATGAAAAACATTGTATTGCAAAACTTATTAAAAATTATAAATTAAAGAACACTATGTTTGATGGACAAGCCCTGATTGATTCATCTATTTTTCCAAGTTGGGGACATGGATATATTCTTCTAAGACATCACTTCTGCAAAATGGCTGCGTTCTGTAGCAATATTCAATTATTTTTCCGTGATTATTTTGGTGACGACTACTATTCTGCTACTGTGGAGGATATGTGGGGTAATAAGCATTATGTAAAAGACATAGAATTAATCACAACAGACAATGCTATGAAATGGATAAAATACAAGGTGTCATATGATTATTGGTGCAATAAAGTTTATGAAAATGACTGTATGTTTGGCATTGTAAAAACAGCACATCCAAGTAAACTTGGCAATGTCCAAAGAATGAGTTATCAAATGGTAAATTCTCTCAATATTGATATTATGGACGAGGTATGTGAAGAAAGTATTAATTATATAAATAAATTAAAAATAGATAATGGTTTTTTCTTAGAGTATTTAAAGAAAAATATTAACTTTTCGAATGATTATGAAGTATTAATCGCTCTGTGTGAACAAAATCGTGATTTTATGAGAAGTTCATATTTTAGAGAGCGAAAGAAATCCATTATAATGTCATATGTTTTAAACTTTAAAAGCGGAAAGATTATTCAAAATGCTGACAATCTTGTAATTGTTGGTTCGCCATATGCAATGCTTTTATATGGTGCTACTGGTAATCCTGATATGGTTGATTTAGATGATACATTCACAACAGAAGGATCTGCTATTCAATGTTACACAAGCAGATTTAATGATAATGAATATCTCGCAGAATTTAGAAGTCCTTTCAATGGCAAATATAATCTTGGTTATTTGCATAACGTATATGATGAAAGGTTTAAAAAATATTTTAACTTTTGTGACCAAATTATTGCAGTCAATATGAATGGTACAGATTTTCAAGACCGCAACAATGGGAGTGACATGGACAGTGATAGTATTTATACTACAAATCAACCCAAAATAGTAAATCATGCTAAGTGTTGCTATATCAACTATCCTACTATCGTAAATAATATTCCTAAAGATTCAAATATATATGACAACACAATGGACGATTTTGCAACTTTGGATAATAAATTAGCTGCATCACAATCTGATATTGGTGAGTCAAGTAATCTGGCTCAACTTGCCCAAACATATGATTGCACATTTAATGAACAAATATATAAAGATTACATTTGTGTACTAAGCGTATTGGCGCAAATTGCCATAGATTCAGCGAAACGATTATTTGATGTTAATGTAGCATCTGAAATACGAAGAATAAAAAAGGATATGAATGTTGATAAAAACAAGTATCCTGCATTTTGGAAAATCATCCGAAGAGATTTTAAAGAGAATAATATTAATTACGATCTCGTGTGTCCAATGAATTATCTATATAATCTTAAACTTGACCAGTTCAGGTCAAATCAATCAACTATTCCAATTGAATACTTTTTTAAGAAATTTGAACTCGAAAAAAACAGAAAGACTTGTAAAAAGGTAGAGGAAATTATAGAAATGTATATAAACAAATTTTCTTCTATGTATATGTCAGATAACGATGATTCATATTTTCTTTTAAAAATGGATTTTGACAATATGATAAACGATATTACAAAAGTTTATGTATCAAAAAATTATATTGGATTATTCAGTTGGTTAATTGATAGAGCCTTTTGCATTTCTCTTGCACAAAAACAAAATCAATATAAATTAAAGTCAAAAATTAAAAAAAGACGTTCAATTTTGATAAAAGCTTTATATGATATCAATAGTGCAAATCTACTAAATTGTTTCTCGAATAATTGTTAATTTTTACTCAAAAACGGCAATTTTTAGGGACACCTAAACAAATTTTATCGCTTAAAACCCTTGTCTTTAGGGCATTTTTCACAATTCCGTTAAGTTGCATAATGAGGAGAAAGGGTTTATTTATCCAAGTACCTCTCCGCTTTAGATGCAAATGCGGAATAAAAATATGCAACGATCGTTTATATTAAAAAATAAAGCCCTCTTGATTGAGGGCTGTGCCGAAAGGCTAAAAACAAACATAACAATAAACATTTCACTATGGTTACAATCAACTCAGTGTAGATTGGTTAATCACCATGCTGAGAATACGTGGATACTGCCAGAAACAATCATTGGGATACTTATGATTGGTTTGGTCTTATATGCTGTGAAGCTTATAAGATAAAAGGGAAACCCTAAAATGTAAGCGTATGTACTGAGAATATATGTAGTAAAAGGCTATGTCTTGTCGCTGACGCAATAGAGAGTTGCACTGCAACGCATAATCCCGATGCCTATAACTTGGTAACTTATAGGAGTTAAGTAAGGAAATACCACAATAAGTCAGTTTGCTGTGAGTATTCAGAAATGAGTACAATAAGACAAGTTCAATGAGCGAGTAGTCCAAGGCAATGAAAGTATAGTATAATGCAAGTAAGTAAATATAAAAATACTTAAACGATTTTCTGAATGATGGATGAAAGTTAGGAGTAATCAATCTCCTATACACATGATGAGACTAATGTAGACTCGTGGGATAAAAAGTTTATAGATGACGGTCTGTAAGCTCAGATTTATCTCTGTATTGGCTGAATATTATTGCGTATATTTGAGGCAACCCGAAGGGGTGTTTGTGGTCATAGTGAAGTGTTTATTGTTTTTTTGGGAATTAGCTCAGTTTGGTTAGAGCGATGGTCTTATAAACCATGTCTGTCACAAGTTCAAATCTTGTAATCCCGACTACTCTTCCACTGTTGCGTGGAAAATATAATTCAACTACCCACTGCCTTTTAGGCGGTGGGATTGTATAGTAGCAATGCTACGGAGCAATCCCAAGTTGAATAGCCTAAGTTCTTCGAGAACTACGTTACCTTGGAATATATAGGTACTTCGGAACGTAATACCTAATTCCGAACACTACGAACTACAATTAAACAGTTCTGTGAGGTAAGAGCAGTGTTGTAGTCATACAAAACCCAAGGATAACATTGGCTAAGGTATGCAAACCGCTTTTCGGAGCGAGTAATTAAAACCTTTACGGTTTTGGAAAGGAGAATGTGTAATGGTTTACGTACTTAACAAAAACGGACAACCTTTAATGCCTACGGAAAACCATGCTAAAGTGCGTGTTCTCTTAAAACAAGGCAAAGCAAAGGTGGTAAATAAGTGTCCGTTTACAATACAACTGTTGTATAGTAGCACGAACTATACACAAAAAGTAACATTAGGTGTAGATAGCGGAAGTAAACATATCGGTATTTCAGCCACTACAAAAGACAGGGTTCTTTTCGAGTCCGATGTAGAATTACGAAACGATATAGTGGATTTGCTTTCTACTCGCAGGGAATTACGACGTTCCCGCAGAAATCGCAAACTTCGTTACCGTAAGCCACGGTTCAATAATCGTAGACGTAAAGATGGATGGTTAGCACCTTCTGTAAGACAAAAAGTAGATTCGCACCTTACGATGATAGCAAAAGTACATAAGATACTTCCAATATCAAATATTATAGTAGAGGTAGCATCTTTCGATATACAGAAGATTAAAAATCCCGATATTAACGGCACAGAATACCAAAATGGCGAGCAGTTAGACTTTTGGAATGTACGTGAGTATGTATTGTTCCGTGACGGTCATACCTGTCAATGTTGCAAAGGTAAGTCTAAGGACAAAATCCTTAATGTACACCATATAGAAAGTCGTAAGACAGGTGGTGATGCTCCGAATAATCTTATTACGCTATGTGAGACTTGCCATACTGGGTATCACAATGGAACTGTAAAACTTCCTAAAACGATACACAGAGGAATGTCTTTCAAGGATGCTACTTTTATGGGTGTCATGCGGTGGGCTTTGTACGAGAAACTAAAAACTATATATCCGAATGTAAGACTTACTTATGGATATATCACTAAAAATACTCGTATAGAAAACGGTTTACCGAAAGACCACTACATAGATGCAAGATGTATTAGTGGTAATCCTAATGCTGTTAGCAACGGAGAAATTTTCTATTACAAGAAAGTCCGTAGCCACAACAGACAGATACATAAGTGCAAAGTCTTAAAAGGCGGTATCAGAAAACGTAATCAAGCTACATACTATGTGATGGATTATCGAATGTACGACAGAGTTTCGTATCAAGGTAAGCCTTATATCATATTTGGTCGCAGAAATAGCGGTTTCTTTGATATACGTACCTTAGACGGTACAAAAGTAAACAAAGGCTCTATTAGTTACAAGAAACTTAGACTAATAGAACCACAAAGTAACTATATAGTAGAAAAGCGCACCGCTTAGGCGGTGTGCGGAAAGCAGGGCGGCGTTCCTCCCATCAGCTAAAGCTAATGGGTTTCCCGCCGAGGTTCAATTTATGAAAGAAGTGAATAAAAATAATTAAGATTAGTAAATCTGAAATGGAATATCTTGTACAAAACGGTGTAAGATTTGGTGAAAATGGTATTCTCCATACAGTAGCCAGACATCGTAGGACGTATTATCTAACAGAATCGAAAAGATGTTTAGAGATGTTAAAAAATTATCGTTCTAAAGTAAAAATCGTATAGCCTATGGAAGAAAATGATTTCAGAATAGACAGATTAAAAGATGGAACATTTCGAGTAACAAGAACTGATATTGATGGTGATTATCATACACATATGAAAAGTAAGCAATTAGCTAAAACTGTTATTCATAATGTTTGCTATGGTAAAATTCCACTAAATTCACGAGATTATACATTAATTAGTATGTATAGATTGAGCAATGATGAAAAATATTGTAGTAAAATTCAGGAAATATTAGATACTCGAAAACAAAAAGGAAAGAAAAATAATTATTATAATCCTAGCAGAAAACATTCTGGTGGGAATTTTTGATTTTTGGAGGAAAAAGGAAATGGCAGCTAGTAAATTAAAGTTCACAAGAACAACTACAGACAAATTAACAGTAAAGGCAGGTACACTCTCAGATGATTGTACTACTATTAACTACACAGATGAGAATGATATGGAGCAGGAAATAAAGGTAACTGATCTGCTTACTTCATTTAAGAATCAGGTAATTGATTTTACTGTTGCATTAAAGACAGATGAGGAGCTGGATGTTCCGTCTAATGAAGAGTAATAGAGAGTTGGTGAATGATTGTTTAATATTGAAAAATTCAAAGAAGAACTTTCAAAATATGGACTAACTCTTGAAACATATGACAAGATTATCACAGATATTGATTCAAAAATTGATGGTGAAAATGACTACGATTGGTCAGAAATCAAGGATAAATATGGGATTAATTGTAACTCAGACACTATTCGTAAGTCCTCTTCTACTCCATTTGGAGGTAAGATGAGAAGTGAGTATGAAAAGTATAAGGCTGGATTAAATCAGAATGTGTCTAAGAATAGTGAATTGGATGTAAAAATTCAAGAACTAAGACGAGAGAAAATAAAACTATCTGATGCTAGAGTTGAATATAATAAACTCATTAGGCAGGAGGCTCGTAAAGAATCATATGCTGATATGGTTAAAAGAATCATTTGCGAAAATGTTGAACCAATGAATATTCCAGTACATTATACGTTATTTAACAGTTCAACAGATTTACTTGTGCATTTAACAGATATTCATACTGGAATTGAGATACATAATTGGAAGAATGATTTTGATGAAGATATTTTAAAGAAACGAATTGAAAAATTCACTTCTGATATTCTTGACATCCGTGGAATGTATCAATCTGAAAACTGTTATCTTGTAATTGGCGAAATTCTTAGTGGAATTATTCATAATAATCTTCGATTACAGAACAATATGGACTTAATGGAACAGTTTAAATACATTTCAGAACTGATTTCTGCTATGCTAATTAGATTAGCAAATCATTTTAACCATATTTATGTATATACAACGCCTGGTAATCATTCTAGGATTTCCCCTAAGAAGGAAGAAGCTTTAGATGGCGAAAATATGGACATACTGCTACCTTTTTATTTAAAGGCAAGAATGCAGAATGTAAAAAATATCACTATTTGTGATAATACAATTGAGCCAGAAATTGCAATGTTTAATATTCGTGGAAACAATATATTTGCTGCTCATGGTCATAAAGATTCACCAAGTAATGTTGTGCAGAATTTTACAATGATGTTCAATATTAAGCCAGACATTGTATTGCTTGGACATAGGCATACTAATGCTATGGAAACAGTATATGATACAAAAGTGATACAGTCAGGGTGCGTATCAGGTGCGGATGCATATGCGATGTCAATTCGCAAGACAAATAAACCAGAACAAACAGTATCGGTTATAGGCGATAATGGATTGATTTGCTTATATGACATACAACTTGACTAAATTAAATAACAATTGTAGTCCACTGTTCGGCTCAGTTTGGAGTAATTGTGGAAGCAGATATTCACAGCTACAATTAATATATTATTTTGGCTGACGAAGCCACATTTGAGGTATTCAACAGTTTGATATAACTTATAAGGCTTTCGACTGTGTTTCGATTATGTCTTTTTAGATTGAACTGTACTTTCAATCTTCTACTTCAAAATAAAGAGAATATAAAAGTAGGAGGTGAAAATAAAACATGATAAAAACAATTCGAGTGATGTTGCTACCAAACAATAAGCAGAAAACTAAATTGTTTCAATATGCTAATACTGCTCGTTTTGCTTATAACTGGGCTTTAGGAAGAGAAAAAGAAAATTATAAGGCAGGTGGGAATTTTATCTCTGATTGTGATTTAAGAAAAGAATTTACACAGTTAAAGAAAAAAGATGAATATTCTTGGTTAAATAATATATCTAATAATGTAACAAAACAAGCAATAAAGGATGCTTGTAATGCATATAAGAGATTTTTTAAAGGATATTCAAAATTTCCGAAGTTTAAAAGTCGTAAATGTTCCACTCCGTCATTTTATCAAGATAATGTAAAAATCCAATTCACTGATACACATGTCAAGATAGAAGGGTTCTCTTCCTCTAAAAAGAAAAATAAACAGAAATTGAATTGGATTAGATTGGCAGAGCATGGACGCATTCCTACTGACCATAAATACACTAATCCTCGTATCAAATATGATGGGATAAACTGGTATATTACTATTGGTATTGAATGTGAAGATTCTGCTACTCTTCCATCAAATGAAGGTATTGGAATTGATCTAGGAATTAAGGATTTGGCAATATGTTCTGATGGCAACAAATATCAGAATATAAATAAAACTCAAAAAGTTAAAAAGTTAGAAAAAAGAAAACGCAAGTTGCAGCGTTCTATATCAAGAAAATATGAGAAAAACAGGAAAGGGGGAAGTTACTGTAAAACAAGTAACATTATAAAAAGTGAAAAAGAACTTTTAAAATTAAATCATAGACTAACGAATATTCGTCAGAACTATTTACATCAAACAACATCTGAGATTATAAAACGAGAACCAAGTTTTATTTGTATTGAAGATTTGAATGTAAAAGGAATGATGAAGAACAGACATTTATCTAAAGCTGTTCAGCAACAATGTTTTGGAGAATTTAGACGACAAATTGAATATAAATCAGCATGGAATAATATTTCAGTAATCATTGCGGACAGATTCTTTCCGAGTTCTAAATTGTGTAGTTGTTGTGGAAGCATCAAAAAAGATTTAAAGTTGTCAGATCGTATTTACATGTGTAAATGTGGAAATATTATTGACAGAGATTATCAAGCAGCTTTAAATCTAAAAAGATATGGAGAAAATGTGATGAAACAATCTGTAGCATAACACTTTCAAGTTAATACAGATATGTACGGATACGTTAGTTCGGAATTTACGCCTATGGAGTGTACAAGAACCTGTTAGTAGATATTGTAAAAATACAAATCAAAAGCATACACTTTGAAGTAGGAATGAAACATAAAAGTTTATAACTTTTTATAAGTTTTCAGTAACGGGAGTGTACCTTATATGGATGCTACCCTCTTTTACTATGTAAATTTCTAAGAAAGGAATTTTCTTATGAAAAAATATGAAAAGCCAATTATGACTATTATTGAAAATCAATCAGAAGGTATTTACATGGCAAGCGGTTGTTACACAACTACTGCTACTATCCATCAAAGACCTGAAATTGGTAGAGGCGATTATCGTATTCAGATAAACGGAATACATAATGCTGACCATACTAAAGAGTCGCAGATTTTAACAATTAATTTCAATATGCCAGTTGAATATGTTGGTTCTAATGGAAATCTGATTAGTGGAAATGATTCTACGGTTTTACAGATTAAACTGAACTATCATCAGAATCCTAACGACAATATCGGAATTGGCGACTTAATTGTAAAGGCAGATAGCGGATTAAGTATTGTTGGTGTAAATATTACTGATTAAAAAATATACCGAAAAGGTAAGAACAAAAATATTAAGGAAAATAAAGGAGAAAATTAAAAATGGTAAAGAACGACGTATTAAGAAATGTAGCAGGTAAATTAGAAGGATGTTCGCAGAAGGATATTGAAGCTGTTCTTTCGGCTTATGCTGAATTTGTAATTGAGACTCTTTCAAGTGATAAGACAGAGAAAGTTCCCATGATTGGAATTGGTAGCTTTACTGCAAAGCATGTGAATGAGAAGTCTGGAATTGTTCAGCTTGGGGAGAACAAGGGTTCTACATGGCATAAAGATGCTGAGGATCAGTTAGTATTTAAGATTTCTAAGTCAGTTAAAACACTTGCATAATCTGAAAGGTCGTGATTATTATTAAAACATTACATTTTGAAGACTATGAAAATTTTGCTTGTGCTGTTGCAGATGCATATGACAGAGTAAAATCTGATGATGAATATAATTCAGTAGATGTTGTTGCTAAATATGAAGATGCAAAAGAGATTATTCGTGAACTTGTTGGAATAGGTTATGGTATTGCATTTATTGATGGGTTTGGCGATCCTGAATGGGACGGTTATGATGATGCTTTCGTTGTCAGCTTATTAGATGATGAAATTTGGTGTGAACCTGTAAAGCGAAAAGACGGTTATATCTTTGTTGAAGCTGATGTTGTATATATTTTTGACGATTGTAATTCTAAGATTATTCCAAAGATTGAATCTGATGAGGTATATGAAGTAGAAATTGGCAATGAATATGATGATTGTGATAGTGATTGTAAAAATTGCGATTGTCATAATGTGGCTACTACTTCTTCTACTTCTTACGAAGTTAATGGCAAAGAAGTAACAAAAGAAGAATATGATAAGGCTGTTGAGGATATTTCAGGCTTTCTTAGTTTTGTAAATAAAATCTGGGATATCATTTAAGTTGTTTAGAGTGTGTGGAGTGTGTGGTGTATATTGCACACTCTTTTTGTATGGGCGAGATTAGGTTCTTCGTTGTGGTTCGATTCCACAGTCGTCCATTTTTGATGTTTCTGTGAATGGAAACAGAGAATGTGAATATAGGTTGAACGGATAGTTCAGTGAAGAGTTTTATAGAATGGCATTGCTCTCCTATCTCTACCTTCGTTAGTGAAACGCATGTATAGGGTATGTTCCTATCGCACTAACTAGCGGAGAGGTACACGTTGTGAAACGTCAGTAAATCCTCTCCTTTTACTAGAAAATATTTTTAGAAAAGGAGAAATTTAAATGGATGAAATTATTTTAAAAGAAGAAAATGGTCAAGTATTGGCAAGTAGTCGAGATGTTGCTGAAAAGTTTGGAAAGAAACATGCTGAAGTTCTTTATTCTATTGAAGGACGTGTAGCATGGGACAAGACAAAGGGTAAAAATGTTGTAAAACATAATGGTTTGTTAATGGGTGGTCATGACCAACTATTAAAAATGTTTATAAAAAATGAGTATATAGATTCTAAAGGTCGTACTCAATATGAATATTTAATGAACCGTGATGGTTTTTCTCTTCTTGTCAAGTGACGAAACATTTTGGAACATTACAGAATCTATTAAAAAAAGCTGGTATTCAATCAACTACTAATCCAAACTTATTCAATAGAGAGCAATTATCGGATGAAGAAATGTTGGAAAATTATAAGAAGTTTGTTGAAGAACATTTGAAAACACATATGTTTTTACCAACAAATGATGATTTAGATAAATGCCAATCAATTCAGTGTACATCAGTATATATCAGTAGATTTGGTTCGTTTAATAATGTGAATAAACTTATTGGATATGAGGGATACAATAATAAGGTATTAGAAGAAGACATGATTTTCAAATATAAGAGGGCTTGTAAGGAATATGGGACTGTGTTATCTAGCAGAGAGATAACAAAAATATCCAAAGCTACAAATAATTATATTTATTCAACAGAAGCATATCTTAATCATTTTGGTACGTTACATAACTTACAAGAATTATGTGGTTTTGATAAAACAATTCCAGGTAGAGGTGCAACGAGAGAAGAACTTATTGAGAAATTACAATGGCTAGGTGATGTTTTAGGTCGTAGACCACTTGAATCTGACTTAAAATTATATAAAAGAATGCCATCTGGTAATGCATATTTTAAGGAGTTCGGAAGTTTCAGAAAAGCACTTAATGAAGCAGGATTTAAAAAACAAAAAATATATGAAACAAAAAACGGTACAAAATGTCGTTCTACGTATGAGTTAAAATTAGCTCAAGTCTTAGAATCTTATAATATATCATTTGAAAACGAAGTTCTTTATAAAGATGTAATTCCCAATTTTAAGCGAAAATATAGATTTGATTTTGTCGTGGAGTTAAACAATCGAAATTATTATATTGAATTATTTGGTATTGAAGGTAACGAGTTATATGAAAAGCGAAAGCAGGAAAAGATTCAAATTTGCGAAGAAAACAATATTCCATTAATTCAATTATATCAAAGTGATATATATTCAAAAACTAATCAAGAAATTTATGAAACATTATTTAATTATATAGAAGATTTGAAAGAAGTGGCGTAACTACTATTGTTATCTCACTTCTTTTTGTTTGAAAGGAAGTGATTGTATTGGACGGAAAGATAGCAAATAGAACTGATGAGATTACGGAAGATGAATGGTTGGAAATAAATAAAACTAATAGAGATATGGTTCAAGACTATCTCGACAACCAATCCGATCTTTCTGTAAAAACTCGACCAGCGTATCGTTCGGGTTTGAGAATATTTTTCAAATATGTACATGATTATCTTGGGGACAAGGATTTTACACAGATTAAAAAGAAAGAATTTCAGAAATACCTGAATTGGCTAACGAATCGTGGCTTGTCAGATTCTGCTATTAAATTTAAAAAATCATGTGTAAGTGCATTTTGTAATTATGTAATGATGATGTATGAGGATGAGATGCCAACCTTCAGGAATTTCACCATCGGGTTAAAAGTGGTAAAAACTGGATATGTACATGAAAAAGTACCTCTTACGCCAGATGAATATGTTGCATTATGCGAAGAATTAGAAAGACGTGAAGAATGGCAAAAACTTGCATATGTTGTATTTTCTTATAGTACAGGATGTCGAAGAGCTGAAGCTAGACAGCTTCTTAAAGAAGTTGTTGATTATCCTGCCAAAGAAAAGAAAATTAAAATTCTCGATGAAGATGGCAAAGAGGTAGAAGCTATTTCAAGACAATATCAAACACATACCATAAGATGTAAGGGTGCTTCGATTCAAGGTAAACAAAGAAAGCTTAAATTTGGGGAAGATGCAATGCATTGGCTTAAAAAATGGATTGAAGTACGTGGAGATGATGATTGCCCTTATATGTTTGTTGTAAAAACTAAAGATGGTTCAAAGGTGCGACAGATTGGATATAGTGCATTCAATGATTGGTGTATAAATGAATTTTCTGAAATTGTTGGTAGGCGTAGTACGCCACATAACTTCCGACGGAGTAGAGCGACCAATCTTGTATGTTATGACCATCGTGCATTGGAAACAGCACAGAAACTTTTGGGACACGAATCTTCCGAAACCACTCAGATGTATGTGATTCGTGAAGACACTGAGGATGCCGATGAAGCTTTCGTCTAATACTTAACGTCTAACACTTCGTCTAATTCCCTCTTGCACCACATTTGAATATGTGTTACAATACAAAGGAATTAAAGATAACAAATAAAAGACACTATCCGTAAAGCAGAACGGTTGTCTTGAAATCAAATATTGGAAAGAACGAATCTAACCGCCATCAGTTTACCAGACCAGGGTGGTTATTTTCTTGCGTTCTCACCAATCTCATATCCAATCTTATATGCTGATGTACATAAAATACTAGCAATTCCTAAAGCATAATAAACAGTTTGTAATGAAATTGTTATCATTTGCAAGTGTCCTCCTTTCATAAATTCCTCGAAAGGTTTCTATGTAAACAGAGCTTGTACTCTCTGGTGGAAGACAACCGCTCTACCGTCTTAGATAGTGTTGATGTTATTATATATCATCTGACGCATTCTGTCAAAATATTCCAAGTAAGTATAAATTTGAACAAGAAAGCATAGTAACGTGATATTCGAGCCGAGAGGTGACGACAATGTAGCGAACAAATAATAATCAATAAGCATAAATGGATTGCGAAAGTTTTCTAATTTAAAACTGCGTATGTACAGTCCAATATCAGCTAGTTAGTGCTTTATGCTGAACATTGGGGTATCGCCAAGTGGTAAGGCACAGGAATTTGACTCCTGTATTTGTAGGTTCAAATCCTACTACCTCAGTTATGATTAAAAGGAAACGAAAATAAAGAAAGGAGTGTATATAATGGCATATTTACAGGTTACTGAAAACGACTTGGAAATTGGTGATGTATTAAGTATTACAAGTGATAATGGTAAAACTTTAAAAGCCTTGCAGATGCTTATTGGAAATCAGACAAAAGCAAGTATGAGTATTGATTTTGATAACAATTGTCTTGTTTTTAAAGTAAATGACACAGATATGAATTTACCACAATTACAGTGTAATTTGTCAAAGTCTACCATTAAAAATATGATTTGCGGATTAAAAGAATTTTACAATTTATTAAGTGAGGAGGCAACAGAATAATGAAATTAGCACAGAAAACAGAAATTAACGAAGACGTAATCACAGTAAGTTTAAATGTTGAAGAATTGGGTGATAGCGTAAGAGATGCTGACACAGAGAAAAATCAGTTACATAATTTCGTAAGATATATCGAATATAACCAGATTGACTTCTCTGGGAATTTGAAACTTTCAGATACAGGAATTCCTGTGATTGTTACTGATGAGCCAGACGGTTCTACTATTGAAAAGGTTACAATCTCTGATTTAGTAAATAAAAAATATATCCTCGATGAGAATTTATCTATTACACTTTCTATTGATATAAATAAAATTCCTACTACTTCTCTTGGTACAGTGTTTAATACTCCTGAAAAGTTAGGACAGGCAATGGCAGTTCTTTTCTTGGAAAAAGTGAAAGCTGCAATCACAACAAAATTAACAGAAATTAGAGCATTAGCTAACGATTTTGAAGCAGAAACTTCTGTTGTATTATAATATATTATTAAGGAGTAGTGTTAAATTTTGAAAAAGAAAATTGATAGAGAATATGGTACTCAAGATAGAAAAGAGATGTTTTATCTGATTGATAATGGCATCTCTTTTTTGTTTGCAAAAACCGATGAAAATGGAATAACTACTTGGAAGTTTAAGAAAAGTAAAGCTTTGTTTGATTTATTAAGTAACTATTATTCAAACAGAGAATAAATATTTGAATAAAGGAGTAGAGAATTATGGGTTTGATTACTAACGAAGTTGAAATAACATTGAACAATAGAACTATAAGATGGTATGAAAATAAAGGATATGAAATTCCTAAGTATTATAATAAAAAAACGTTGTAAATATATTATAAAAAGCGGAACAAAAATCAAGGTGAAAGTTGAAGACTTAACAAATGGAAGTAACGCCATTGTAAATTGTATATGTGATGAATGCAAAACTAAAACAGAAATGACATGGTATACATATAGAAAAATTAATCATAATGGCAAAACATATTGTAAGCCTTGTGCTTTAAAAATTTTTAATAGTCGAGAAAACCATCCATTATGGAATTTTAACAAAACAGATAAAGAAAGAGAAATAGGAAGAAAGTATCCAGAATATCATATATTTACTAAAAATGTAATGGCTAGAGATAAATATATTTGTCAATGTTGTGGTGAAAGGGCAACGGATGTACATCATTTATATGGATATGCCAATTATCCAGAATACAGATTAGACCAACAATATGCCTTAGCTCTTTGTTCAAAATGTCATAACGCATTTCATAATTGGCATTTAATGAAATATGGTGCAAAACAAAAAGGCAATAATACTAAAGAGCAATTTGATGAGTGGATTGGACAAAGTAAAATAATAGATGGACAATATGATGGAGATCTTCCAGAGTCCAGATGGGCGTATTGTATAACTGATAATAAAATAATAGAAAATATACCAGAATACGCAAAAAAGAACAATTTAAATTCTTCTAATATATACAGATGTTGTAATAAAAAACAGCCTATGTATAAAAAGAAAATATACATATGGTATGATATATACAAACAAATGAGCAATAACCAAATTCAACAATATATAAATAATTGTATGCATAATACTAGAATAAAAAGTGTTGTATGTATCAACTATAAATTATTATTTGATTCTGCTAAAGATGCTCAATTGTATTTTGGAGTATGGAATAGTTTTATAATAAAATGTTGTAAAGGAATTTTTGAATATGCTGGTATATTAGAAACAGGTGAAAAATTAATATGGAAATATTCTTTCGATATAAAAGATATTTCCAAATACACATATATAAATAGAAATGAATGTAAGAAGCTTGCTGAAATTCGTGCATTGAATAATACTTTTGAAGGAACTACAGAATATACTCTGTAAAAAATAATGGGTGGTACTCTTCCACCCTAAATATGGGGAATTAGTCAAAAGGTAAGACAATGGATTTTCATTCCATGAGTATCGGTTCGAGTCCGTTATGCCCTATTTCGTGCGGTAAACCTGATGTCGAAGGATTTTGCTGTGGTGTACATACGGTTCTATCCCTGGTGGCTCATCACTATCCTACCGCCCTATACAGTTATAATCAGTTTGGCGACTGATTGGTAAATATTAAAACTTTTTAACCGACTTTCTATGGTCGGTTTTGTTATATAAAAAATCGACTAAATAAAAAGAAAGTGAGGAATAAAAAATGATTTTATGTTCAGAATATGGCGGTCAGCCAAATACAATTATCTGTAGTTTCGTATGTGACTCTGTTGATGAGGTAAAAGATTTGCCGACAACTAAAAAGCTAGGAAGCGGTTCGTTTTCAGATTTCAACCATTATGCAAATATTGGTTCGACAGTAATTATTGGTAATAATGGTGCAACAAAGGTAATGATGTTATTCAGTTCTGGCTGGCAAGATCTATAAGAAAGGAGTGGCTATATAAATGGATGGAATTACAGCTTATGCTCTCTCAAAGAAAGTAGCTACTTCTGCTGTAAGTGGCGTTAAAAGTATGTCTGTTGATGGACAGACACTTACGATCAATACAAAGGATAGCGGAGTCCTCAAAATGGTATTCCCCACTCCTAGCAATGGTCGTTCAGTAACAGATATTGACGTAAATGACAAGAATCAGATTGTATTTACTATGTCTGATGGAACGGAAATTACAAGTGGTGTTATTCCTACTGTTAAAGGTGCAGACGGAAAACCAGGAAAAGACGGTGATCCATTTACTTATGATGATTTTACAAAGGAACAGTTGGAGGAGTTAAAAGGTAAAGATGGTGTCTCACCAACTGTAACAATTACAGAATCTACTGGAAGACATACAATTTCATTTTCTGATAAAGACGGAGTTAAGTCAATTACTATTAAAGATGGCTCACCAGAAGATATGGCAAATTATTATACAAAAGATGAAACTGACGAGAAGCTAAATTTAAAAGCAAATACTTCTGATATTCCTATAATTCCAACTAATTTATCGGAATTAAATAACGATGAAAACTATATTAAAAACACAGCAGAAAATCTTACGAATTATTATAAAAAAACAGAAACATACTCTCAAACAGAAGTTAATACATTATTGGCAAATATAAATAAATTAACTTCTAAGATAGTTACAGAACTTCCATCAGAAAATATAAGCGAAAATACAATTTATCTTATTGAAGTCGAGAATCAAAAAAATGTGTATATGCAGTATATGTATATTAACGGTTCTTTTGCTGCACTTGGTACGACAGCCATTGATTTATCGAATGTTTATACAAAAGGCGAGGTGGATAAAAAACTTGAAGAAAAGGCAGATAAGACCGAAATTCCAACGATACCCACTCTTATATCGTCTTTTACAAATGATAAGGGTTATATGACCGAATTTACAGAAACAGATCCGACTGTTCCTGCATGGGCAAAAACAGAAAATAAACCAAGTTATACTGCTGCGGAAGTTGGTGCATTACCAGAAGATACTGAAATTCCTATATTTATAAATAAAACCGTCTTGGACGGAATTACAAGCGAAAAGATAAAAGAATGGGATGCTAAAAGTGATTTTGATGGTGATTACAATAGTCTTATAAATAAACCAGACACTTCTAATTCGGAGGAAACTAAAACTCATATTCTTACAGATATTTATGGTGAAACTGGTGTGCACGGTATGCGTTACTTCAATGGTACACTTCAAGTTCAAAATGAGGATAATGACTGGATTGATATTGAAACAGGTGACGGCGGTGACGGCGGTGACGGTGGTGACGGTGGTGACGGTGGTGACGGTGGTGACGGCGGAAACGATGATTTAAAAATAGTTACCTTTGCAAACGGTACAGATGAAGAAATAAAAGCTATGATAGACGCTCATTATGCAAATAAAATAAATATCAGAGATTATTGGGCGGTGGGTGACAAACGTACAGTACATTTATCTGCAATGTCAGCTACAGGAGTAGGCGAAAGTCATAGAGAGCAAGATGTTCAATTTGCTATTGCAGATTTCGACCACGATGATTTAACCACTGCTATCAACGGACACACAGAAGCGGCTGTAACATTAACACAAGTTGATTGTTTAATGAATGAGGTAAATGCTAATTCTCCTACAAGTGGAAGTTCTAATACAGAAAATGGATATATAAACAGTACAAATACTAATAGTGGTGGATGGACTTCTTCCGCCAGAAGAACATGGTGTAATGATGTTTATTATAATGCATTGCCTGATTCTTTTAAGTCAATGGTAAAACCAGTAAAGAAACTTACTTCTGCTGGTGCAAAATCTACGACCATAAACACAACAGTTGATAAAGTATTTTTACTTTCTGAGGTTGAAATATATGGTAAAACCAAATATTCTGTAGCTGGTGAAGGAAGTCAGTATACTTATTATAAAACTACTTCTAATAGATATAAGAATCCAAAATGGTCAAGTTCTTCTTCTTCTAATAGTAATATCTATTGGCAACGCTCTCCTGGTAGTAGCGACTCGGCTTACTTCTGTTATGTCAGCTACAATGGCAGTAAGGACAACGACAATGCGAGCAACGCTATTGGACTCGCTTCCTGCTTATGTATATAAGGAAGGAGGTTAAAGTAATATGACAAAAAATGAAAAAATGGAAATCTACAAAGCTATAAATGATGTATCTAAAAAAGTAAACGATGTTTCATTGAAATTAGATGAACTTATCTTAAAACTGAACGATGAAACAAATAAAAGAATAAATATAAATGCAAATGCCGTTGATGATATTGCTGAAATGTTATCTACCCATGATAGCGCAATAGACGAATTAGCAACTATTGTTGTGGAAGGGAATGGTGAATAATGGTTATATTCTATGTTGAAAGAGTTAAAAATGGAATGAATCTATGGATTAATGTGCCTAAGTTGTGGAATAAAAAGGTACAAACTGAATTAGTTGCACAGGGATATACTTTAAATGACGATGGTACTGTGAGTAAAGATGATGAATTCTTATTAGGTAAATAGTTGTCAAGAGTCTCGTGATGTAGGTTGCGAGGCTCTTTTAAAAAGAGAATAAATATATAGCCAACTATGAGAGGATTGTTACTGTTTCGATTGCAGGTAGTTGGAATCAAGAGAAGAATAACGAGGACTGATCATCTTCGTGAATGACTGTACTCCATATCCAGTCACTCTTCTCTTCTATTATTGTTGATATGGAGAGATTGGAGAAATGATGAATGGAACAAAATTATTCAAGAAAAAGATTGACAGATGAAGAATACAAACAAAGAATTTTTAAATTGTATGGTAATGATATAACTGTATTAGAACCATATGTAAATCAAAGAACAAAAATTTTACATAGGTGCAATATTCATAACTATGAATGGAAAGCACGTACTCGCCAAATGGCAGAAGGACACAATGGATGTAAATATTGTTCGTCAGAAAAAAGAAGCCAAGGATTAACACAAAATCTTGATAAAGTAAAAGAAAAATTAAGAAAAACATGTGGTGATGAATTTACATTAAATGATGATAATGAATATTTAGGGCATAATGAAAAAATGTATTTTACCCACCATTTACCAGATGGTAGTTCCCATACATTATATTCTAAACCAGATAGAATTTATAAATGTAAATGTCCTGTATGTTCTGGAATGCAAGTATGTGTTGGGTTAAATGATATTTGGACTACTAATCCAGATTTGGGAAATTTATTAGCAAATCCTGAAGATGGTTTTAAATATATGCAAAATAGTAATAAACATACAGATTTTAAATGTCCAACATGCGGATATATTTGTAAAGACAAATCTATTAATCAAGTAAATAGAGATATGGATGTAAGATGTCCTGTTTGTAAGGATGGTATATCATATCCAAATAAGTTGATATTCAATTCACTTTTACAAATAAAAGATAAGTTAGATTTTTTGGAAAGAGAATATCGACCAAAATGGTGTAAATTTGAATTAAAAGGTAAAACTCGTACAGGTATATATGATATATATTTTGGAATAAATAACAAACAATACATAGTTGAGATGGACGGAGGTTTTCACGAAAAACTTCATAGCAAAGTAAAACAATATACTTTAGATGATATAAAATATATTGATAGTATGAAAGATAAATTAGCAATCAATCATGGAATTGAAATGATAAGAATTGATTGCTCGTATGATTACCATGATAGATACATATACATTCTTAATAACATTCTAAATTCTAATCTTACCAAAATTCTTCCGTTAGAATCCATTAATTTTGATGAAGCAAATATAAAGTCGCAAAAATCATTATTGGTTGAAGCATGTGATTTATGGAATAAAGGATACACAGCACATGAAATTATGTCAGAATTAAACATCGGTAAATGGTTAGTACCTTCTTATTTGAAGCAAGGTCAAAAATATGGCTTATGTGCCAATTATTCTGCACAAAATAGTAGTATAAGATCTTCTGGTACAAAAGTTACATGTGTCAATACTGGCATTTCATATTCTACTCTTACAGAACCAGGTAAACTGTATAATATTTGTGATAAAGGGATTTTAGATTGTTGTCGTGGAAATGATTTTTCTGCTGGAAAAGACTTAAATACTGGTGAGAAATTATTTTGGATGTATACCGATGATTATAATAAATTAAGTAAAAAGGAAATTATACACTATCTCATAGATAAGAAAGTAAAAAGTTATACAGAAAATATTTCTGGCAAAGCGGTGTATTGTACAACAACAGATGAAATATTTGATAGTATCATGGATGCTGAAAGAGCTTATGATGGTAATCAATGTGGAATTAGAAAATGTTGTAGAGGAGAAATGAATACAAGTGGTTCTCTACAAGATGGGACAAGATTAAAATGGATGTTCCTAAGTGATTATGTTGAAAAGAACAATATGACTATGGAAGAGTTTGTAACGAAACGTTACTACTCTTCTTTTTTATTGGAATAAAAGGAAGGAAGTGACAGAATGGCTAAATTAATACAGCCTTTATCAGAGCAAGAATTAAAGCAGGCTACATTAGTCAGTCTGCGCAAAGATTATGGTAAGCTATCCAATTTCTATCAAAGAATCATAAATGGGGAACTTACTCTTTGTCCTAAATGCGGTCAATGGAAATCCACAAAGATAAATTTTTATCAGTCAAATACGAGTCCTGATGGCGTAGAACATTATGGGTGTCGTGAGTGTATCCTTAATGATTGTACAGATTATGATAAATCTTCTGATACAAGAATTGATAATAAAGATAAAACTATTGAGACATTTAAACGTCTTGATTGGTATTTTGATGAAAAGGTATATAACGACCAATTAAAAATCTTAGCTGATGGTGTTGGTGAAAAAGTTCGTGGCACTGCTGCTCAACAGTGGATCGTGATGAGAGCTAGTCTCAATGACTATCGTTCAAAGAAGTTTGCTGATTCCGTATTTTTAGATGAAGATGAACAAACATTGCAACTTACTTCAAAAAGAAAACCACGTAAAGAAATTATTAAATTGTTTGGATCTGGTTTTACATCAGAGGATTACTTATATTTACAAGATCAGTATGACGATTGGTGTGCGAGAACAGAGGTTGATAGCAAGAGTCAGCAGACTTATATAGTTAGAATCTGTTTTAAACTATTAGACATATATAAAGCCCAAAAAGCAGGTAAAGATACAGAAAAACTTGATAAATCATTGAATGATTTATTAGCAGCGGCAAACCTTCAGCCCCGTCAAAATGTAGGAAATGCTTCTACTGATACACTGACATTTTCACAATTGATAAGCAAATGGGAATTGGAGAAGCCTGTGCCTACACCTGATCCAGAATTATGTGATGTATCAGGAATTGGTAAAAAAATAAGAGTGTGGTTTGGTGGTTGGTTGGCAAATGCTTTGGGATTAGATGTTCCACAGTCACAAGAGTACATTGAAGAAGTCGAAAAATATACGGTAACAAAACCTAGTGTAGAAGAAAAAGAAGGTAGTTCTGCAATATATCAAAAAATGTATGGTTCTGAGGAGTAATTGTTATGGCTACAAGTAATAAAACAAACGCTCAGATTGAACAAGATAGAACTGCACAAATTATGAACATAGTTGCAGAACGTGCAGGATTTTACCGTGAAAATTTAGACATTTTTTGTAGGGATTACCTCCAAATAACCAACTTAAAATGGTTTCAAAAAATACTTTTATGGGCTATGGATAAACATGATAATACACTTCTACTGGCTTGTAGAGGATTGGGAAAAACTTATATTTGCGCTTTGTTCGCAGTTTGTAGGGCGATCCTGTACCCAGGGGAACAGATTCTTTCAGTATCGGCAACCTTTAAGCAATCCAAAAATTTAATTCAGAAAATAACTGATGATTTTATGTTGAAATCGCCTTTGCTTAGAAGCGAAATTTTAAAATACAGTACAGGACAAAATGATTGTTATATTCAATTTAAGTCTGGTTCTATTATTAAAGCAATTACTGCTACAGAATCCAGTCGTGGATTTCGCTCACATATTATACTTGTGGATGAAAGTCGGCTTATTCCACCAAATGTAGTATCTTCTATTCTTAGACCTATGAATGCCACTCCAAGACAACCAGGATATATGAAAGACCCACAGTATGCTTCTCTCGCAGAAATGCCAAAGGAGGTGTACCTTACCAGTAGTTGGTACGCCATGTCAGATTTATACTCACAAGCTAAGTCTTATGCGGCTAACATGCTAGATCCAAATTTAAGCTACTTCATAGTAGACTTGCCGTATCAAGTGAGTATACGAGAAGGACTTTTAATGCGTCAGCAGATAATGAACGAAATGACAGAAGCAACATTTTCAGACATTATCTTTATGATGGAAAGAGAGGGAAAATTCTATGGAAGTGCCGCTGATGCACTTTTCGATTACAAAGTTTTGAATGAAAGACGAATACTTCAAGACTGTCTGTTTCCACTTGAATATTATCGAGTCAATTCACTTAAAATTCCAGAAAAGAAAAAGGACGAAATCAGAATATTATCAATAGATATTGCATTGATGGGTTCAAAGAAAAGAGATAACGATGCAACTTGTATAACAATACATTCTGCTACTCCTACTTCTTCTAATGATTACATGGATAATATAGTATATGTTGAATCTCAAGAAGGTCTACTTGCAGAAGATTTGGGATTATTGATTTTAAGAGAATTTTATCAATATGACTGTGATTATATTGCGATTGATGGTTCTGGTGTCGGACAACCTATAGTAGATTATTTGATATATTCGGATAGATATGATCCAGTTTATAATGTCACATATCCTTGTCTTAACTGTGCTAATAATACTGAAATATCAGATAGATGTAAAGTAAAAACTGCCCCAAAGGTTATTTATGTTATTAAAGCAAATGCAAAATCAAATAATGATATGTATTTGGCACTTAGAGCAGGATTTCAAAATGGATATATTAATATGCTTGCTAGTGATATTAACATCGAAGAACATTTAAGTAAAATACGTGGATATAGTAAATTATCTGCAAATCAAAAAGCGTTAATGTTATTACCATATTTACAAACAACATTGATGATAAATGAGTTAATAAATTTACAGTGTGATTCATCTGGTGTTCTTATAAAAGTAAAGGAAAGAACTGGAATGAGAAAGGATAGAGTCTCAAGTTGCATGTATGGATACAACATCTGTCAGATTTTATCTGCTAAAAACAAACCAAAAAATAATAATACTTTAGATCTCATCAACAAACTTCCAATCCGTCAAGGTAAGCGATTTTCAATGTTTAATTAAAGGAGGTGCATTAACGAAAAATGCCAAGAACAAAGAAAGCGGATGCTAATGCACCTGCTACTACAAATACAACTAAGAAGACGAACTCAACGTCCTCTTCTATTTATTCAAAACAACCTACGGCTGCTGAGATGAAAGAATTTTATGAAAAAAATAAACGTAGGATTGAAAATTTTGATTCAGCGAATGAAGCTTTTACTAACTTTAGAGATACTTCAAAATCAACAACCTACACTACTATTAGTAACTTTAATAAAGAAGACCTTAGAAGTTATTTACAAAATATTACTTCTAACGAGGTCAATTTACGAAACCTGTCAAGATATCTCTATTATCGTTCTCAGGTATATTTCAGACTTATTGCATATAATGCCAACATGTTCTGTTTGGATGCAAGAACTGTAATTCCTGAATATGATTTGGTTGAAGATAATGATAAAGATGCAGTGAAAAAATCATATAATGACACACTAAAAGTTCTTGACAAGATGAACTTACAGTATGAATTTCTTAAAGCATATATGACATGTTTTAGAGAAGATGTATTTTATGGTTGCTATTATTTTAATCCAGAATCAGACGGGAAAACACCATTCTTTATTCTTCCACTTCCAGCAGATTATTGTAGAATTTCTGGTGTGTATACAGATACAGGTGACTTCGCATTCACAATGAATATGGATTATTTTAAAAGAAACAAAGACTTACTGGATCTTTGGGGTGAACCGTTTGTTTCTATGTATAATAAGTCACAGCAAAGCGGAGAAAGTAAATGGCAACCAATCGGAGAACAAGGTGTCTGTTTGAAATTCCATGCTGAAGACTGGGAGACTATCGTTCCCGTGTTTAGCGGATTATTAAATTCATTAATAAACTTATTGGATCTTGAAGATATTCAAAGCATTGCAGACCAACAGGAAATATACAAAATGATTTGGATGGAACTTGAAACATTATCTGGCGCAGATGACGTAAATGAATGGAAAGTTGATCCAGACTTAGTATTACCTTATTGGCAAAGAATGGTAAATGAAGCTTTGCCTGATTATACTTCTGCTGCTATTATTCCTGGAAAAATCAATCAGATTAGTTTTGATAGTGATAAGGCAACAGATACAAATAAAGTAGAAAATGCTACAAAAACAGTTCTAAATACTTCTGGCGGTGCTCAAATTTTAAATTCTAGTTCTATCTCAGGATCTACGGCATTTAACGCTGCGATTAGAGCCGATACAGAGTTCGCTATTTCTATGCTTTTACCTCAAACGCAAGCTATTGTCAATAGAATTATATCTTATTATGTTGATAATCCAAGTTTTGTTAAATTTATCGAAATATCTGTTTATACAAAAGATGCTTATAAGGATAGTATTCTTAAAGATAATACATACGGTCTTGCACCAAAATTATTGGTAAATAGTTTAAATGGTTTCTCAGAAAGAGAAACGCTATCTCTTCATTTCTTGGAAAATGAATGTTTAAATCTCAATTTTGTTCCAGTTCAAAGTTCACATACAACATCAAATACTGGTGATAATGAGGGAGTTAAACCTACTCTTACTGACACTGAAATTTCAGATGAGGGCGAAGCTAGTCGTGATAAAAAAGACAAAGCTAAAGGCTAAATAGGGGGATCTTAATATGAAATACAATTTTATTAAAACCTCCGACAAGGAGACAAAGGAAAAACTTCTTAAAGAAGGTTTTAAATTGGTATCTCAAGATGGGAACGTGGCTACATTTGTAAATAATCACTCTCTCACTTTTGAAAATACAAACAATAAAATTCAGTATAGCAACATGCTTACATTCTAACCACTCTCCTATCTTGAGTGGTATATCAACAAAGAAAGGAGGAATAGGTTAAATAATGCCCAAAAAGAAGAAAAGACGAATTATGTCTATTGATGAGCTATATGAGTTCTGTTTAAAGAATAATTTTGCTCATTTTGATAGTAATGAATTCGGTAAAGAACTCATGGTTCGAATGAATGGTAATTTTGAAAAAACTTCCAAGGATGAAGATAAACATAAAGAGTCTCTTACTCCATTCGTCAGTCGTGCATTTCACGATCATGTCAATCTCAATAAATCGGAAATCTCCGAAGAATCTTTCAATGAAAATGTCCCATCAGCAAACTTTCGCCCAATCTTAGCACATATCACTACCAACTCAGACAATGAATTAGACTTCGGTAGCCATGATTATTATGTGACTACTGACAAAGATGGTAATGACAAAGTTGTATATGAAGAACAGCCTATCGGTGTTATTGATGGTACAAAGACTACTATTGAATATGATGAAGACGCTGGCGTAAATCGTGCAGTTTTGCATGGTTATTTATACGATGAGTATTGTCAAGATGCAATTGAGATTCTGAATAGACGTGGAACTGTAGATTGTTCGGTGGAATTATGCATAAGAGAGTTATCTTTTAATAATGAAAACAAGACTCTTTTATTAGATGATTTTTATGTATCAGGTCTAACTTTGCTATCGAAGGATGTATCACCAGGAATGGCAGGAAGCAATTTCAAAATTGAAGATTTTGCAGTAACCACAGAAACTGCAACATTTAATACAGATAATCAATTGGTTGAAACTTTAGAGAAATTAACAAATATTCTCGAAAGCTTTGATATAAAAAATAATCCAAGAAAGGAGGAAACACGAGTGGTCAACAAGGATTTTGAGGAAGTTACTGAAACTGAAGAGGTAACTGAGACAGAAGAAACCACCGAGGAGGAAGTAACTGTAACGAAGAATGAATCTGAAGAGACAGTCGATGAAACCTCCAAGGAAACTACTGAGGAAGAAACTTCCGAAGAAGATACTGAAACAGAGTCTAAGAACGAAGAAACTGTCGAGGAAGAGAAAAAAGATTATTCTATTTCAGTTAAATATGCTGATAAAGAGTTTTCTATCTCATTACAGGAAAAGATTTATGCACTTTCAGATTTAGTAAACGCAACATATGCGGATTCTGATAATACATGGTATGGCGTAATTGCTTATGAAGATTATGTAATTATGCAGGATTGGTGGTCAGGAAAATATTTTAAACAGACTTATAAAGAGGAAGGTGAAGTATTTACTCTTACTGGCGATAGAATTCCTGTATTTGCAGAGTTTGTTACTCAGGAAGAATTAGATTCATTAAATGATATGCGTTCAAACTACGCTGCACTCAAAGAGTTTAAGGAGACAGCAGAAAAGAATGAACTTCATGCAAAGCGTGAGGAAATTCTTGCAAATGAAAACTTCGCTTCTATCTCTGAAAAAGATGAAGAAGGAAAATTCATTAATAAGGATTTTGAGAAACTGTATACAAATATGGATAACTACTCTCTCGAAGATTTAGAGAAGGAAGCAAAACTTATCTATGCAGATTCTAACATGAAGACTTTTGCAGCTACCACTGATAAAACTCAGAAAAAGTCAACTGTAAAAGTATTCGCCAATGTAAACAAGTCTAAGAAAGATAACCGTTACGGAAATCTTTTTAGTAAATAAAACAAGAAATATAAATCATTGTAATGGCACTCAAATTGAGTGTCTTTTTTAATGCAAAAATTTAAGGAGGATAAAACATGATTCAGGTTAGTATTGCAAAACATGCAGTAGCTTTCCCTTCTAAGGTTCTCGCAAGAGATGGTGGAAAGCATATTTATAACATTCAGTTAGCAGAAGCAGCTAGTGCTTATGTGGATAATGGCTGGTTCGTTGGCAAGGGCGATTTTATTGAGTTAGATCTTTATAAAGCAGCAGCACCTACTTCATTTGAAGGAAAGGTCGTTGGTAAGGCAAATAATGGAAATTTCTATGTAGAAGTAGTAACTCCTGGAGATGCCCTGTTTGTATACCAGGTACCAATGATCGAGGAGACATATAGCAACACATTTAAGAAAGAAAGCAACTATACAAACGCTCCTACTCAGGTAGTTAGAGCTTATGAACTCGCAGTTGGTGATGTAGTTGAAATTTCAGCAGATGGATTTTCTGGTGACATCGCTGTTAAAGACGGTGTTGAACTCAAAGCAATTTCTGGTGTAACTGCCGCTATGCAGCTTACAAAGAAAGCCTAATTTTTGAGAAAGGAGAAATAAATAAATGTTAGATACAAGTGTAAAAAATCTTATGTTTGACCTCGGTGCAGGTCGTGAAATTTATGATACTGATTCTAATCGTGTAATTTCTAAGGCAGAAGCTAGTGACACAATTAGAAAGGCTTGTTTCGATTTCCTTGGACTTACTAAGGATTCTACAAATAAGCAGATTAAGAGAGCTTTAAACTCTGAGAGAGGAACACAGTTCTTCGAGGTAATTGAAGAGATTATTGATACTCAGATTGCTCATGGACTTTCTGAGAATGAGTTCTTCAATAACTATGTTGAGTCTAAAAACATGAAAGATGGAGATGTAAATGAATTCTGGGCTGATGATGAAGTATTACTTACTGTAAGCAAGATCAGCGGTGACGCACATGACTTATCCATTCAGCGTTTAGGTTCTGGTCAGTCTTATCATGTTGATACAGCAGTATATGGTATCAAGGTTGGTGGAGATATTCGTCTCTTCTTAACTGGTCGTAAGGATTGGGGTGCTTTCGTGGATGCGGTTGTTAAGGCTTATATCCAGAAGGTTCAGACACTCATTTCTTCTCAGTTTGCAAATGGTGTAAACCTTATTCCTGTTCCTGCTACTCTCAAGGGTACTGGTGCTTTAGCCGCTTCTACAAAGGCTCAGTTTGATGCAATTATCGAAAAGGTTGGTGCTGCTAACGAAAGCGGTGTTGTAATCATGGGTACTAAGACAGCATTAAAGTCTCTTAATGCTCTTACAAAGGTTGATTGGGCTGATCCTGCTAATTCAATTAAGGAGTCTGTAGCAAACACAGGTATTATCGGTGGCTACGAAGGAACACCTCTTATGGAGATCCCACAGAAGTTTACTGATAAGTCTCTTGCTACTCCTATCGTTGATAATAAGAAGCTCTATATTATGCCAGCAGTTGATGATAGATTTATCAAGTTTGTTGACTATGGAGAGACTGAACTTGAAGTAAACGAAAAAGGTGCTACTAAGGATGATATGCAGTCTTATGAGGTACAGAGACGTATGGGTGTCGCAACTCTTATGACTCGTTATCATGGTGAGTGGGATCTGTAAGATTTACTTATAGATTGATTATACGGAGGGTGGATTACCACTCTCCTATTTTTGAAAGGAATTGAAAGGAAATGGCATATACAAAGAAAACTGCTACTACTAGTAGTACAGAAAAGGTAACAAAAACTACAGAAGTTAAAGAAGATGTAAAAACATTTTCACCCGAAGATACTGTTCCATGTCGTTCATTAGTAAGTGGTGGACTTTATATCGAGGGAGCACGTTCACACATCCTTTATAGTTGGGCTGATTGTGGAGATGTAGTTGATGTTGAATACAGAGATTTAATTTATCTCGTTAGAACTCGTGAAGATGTAAACATTTATTCACCAAGAATTATTATTGAGGATGAAGATTTTGTTGAACAGAATAAGTCTGTAAAAGACTTATATGAGTCCATGTATGAAACAAGTGACTTAAATGAGATTTTAAATCTTCCTGTTCCTCAGATGTCAGAAACAATTAAAAAGCTTCCAAAGGGAGCAAAGGAAGCTCTTAAAGGTATTGCTTCTACAATGATTGAATCTCATGCACTTGATTCAGTTCACAAAATTAAGGCTCTTGATGAAATTTTTGGTACAAAAATGTTACTTACATTAGTTCAGGAATAGTAAAGGAGGCTCACAATGACGCTTCCATACGAAACAATTTTTTCACGAACAAGAGGACGAATTTCAGATCCGAAGGAACTCTCTCTTGATGAAAATGATTTGCTTGAGATATATACAGAACGATTAAGCAATGTAATTTCTAATCCAAGAGTGCGTAGATTATTCTCTTCTCTCACACTCGATGATGAAATTCAACAGTTGGATTTTACACTGAATAATTCAGTAGACGAAACGGCTGATATGAATTTTGTCGTAGGAATTCTTGTACTTGGAATGACGATTGAGTGGTTACAACCACAGGTTGATTCTATTATGCACACATCAGTAATGATAGGTGGCAAGGAAGAAAAGAAGCTACTTGATAATCATAAAAATATGATTGACCGTCTGGATTCCATGAAAACTGAATTGAATAAACGTATTCGTGATTACGGATATATGTACAATTCTTATATCAACACGGAGTCATAATATGCAATACATATATGGCAACTTCACAGACAAGCAAATCAATGAAGCAGTTCGTGCAATGCATGGTGACATTCACAAACTACTACTTTATAAAGACAAGACAATTGAAGAGAAAATATTTGAAGATGACGAAGCATTTCTCGTCTTCTTTGAGAATGTTATGTTTAAATTAGGTGGTACAAAAACCTTATTTAATGATAATGGACTTATGGTAACTCTTATGGCAACTTTACAAGGTGCTATGGATAATTTCAAGAGTGACCATTTTAGTTACAAAAAATTCCGTAGAGCAATCTTAGATTCTCACGGATATATTAAAGCAATGTTTGAGGAGGTGGATTGCGATGCCGAGTCTACAGACAGCTAGGCGTGTCGCAAACGCCAAGAACAACGGAGCTAAAACGATTGGTCAGATTTATAAGGAACAGTCTGATTGGGCGATGGAACAGACATTTGAAAACGACATCGCTACTAGGACTTGTTATATCTACGACCATTTTCATGATGACTTCTTCACAGATGAACATGGAATCACACGTTCACTTGCTGAAGGTATGACATACGAAAATACCAATAAGACAAAAATAGACGCAAAGTTTATTATTAAATCTTATCAGTCAATGGATAAAGATCAAGTGGAATACTATCTTATGTTTCGTCCAAGCCAGCCTGTAAGATTCAATGAAGGTGATGACCTTTATTATTATGAGACTGATTTTAGGAAACGCTATGGAGCGACATTTCCGATAGGGCTTTTCGTGGACGTTCCAGATGATAGAGGAATTTATCATAAGTGGATTGTCTGTCGTAATGAACCTGCAAATCAGTTTCCAAAATATCTGATTTTACCAGTAAATTACGAACTTACATGGATTGAAAAATCTAATGATAAGCGCATCAAGAGACGTATGTGGTGTTGTTTAAGACAACAGAATTCCTACACTATAGGCACTTACACCGACCGATATTTTACACATACTGATAATCAGGATAAGATATGGTTGCCAATGAACTCTATTACAGAGAAGTTTTGGTACACTTCTGAAGATTCTAAAAATATGCGTGTTGTAGTAAGTGCTTTAACAGAACATCCTACTGTATGGACAGTGACTAAGGTTGAAAATTCAATGCCACTTGGTATTCAAAAACTTACTATATATACGGCATTTTGGAACGAGCGTACTGATTATGTCAATCTTGAAACAGGCGAAATGTATGCGAACTATTTCGATTCAGAAATTGCCCCAACAGATCCATCTACTCCAACCACTCCCCCATCTTCTATCACAGCAAGAATTTCAGCATCCACTTCAACAATTAAAGTTGGTGGCTCTTATAAAAATCTCACAGTAAATCTATTTAATGATTCCAATGAAGATATTACAACTGAATATGCTGATGCAACTTTTACATGGACTTGCTCTATTGATAATGAAGACTGGACTGATAAAGTAACATGGCGAGTTGGTACAGAGTATAACCAAAAGAAAGTAAAGTTTCCTAACGACAGTTCCGTTATCGGCAAAATACTGTCGATTAAGTGTGAAATTGTTAAGGATAACTTGCCGATTGAATCTGAAATTTTACCATTGGAACTAACTGAGTAAGGAGGTGTTTTTATATGGCAGAAAAATTAGTTACAAAAAATGACTTGTTGAATAAGCTTCGTGTATATAACAACACTCCTGATGATGAAAATATTCAGTATAAGAAAAAGATTGAAAAAGCACTTATGCTTAATCCATGTCTTTTATATGCACTTAATGAAAAATCATTAGAATCTGAACTTTTTGATGATGATGGTAATATTAACTGGGAATGGAACGAAGATACAAAAGAATATGAACCTATTGGTGAATGGGATAGATATTTTGGTGGAACATCTAACATCCGTCCTTATTTATTTATTCCAGATACTCAGACTGAGGTAAAACATTATATCTGTTATCAAGTATCTTTTGATGAGATGCCTCGTTATCAGGATACATTAAAGTATACGAATATTACATTTACTATTTTTGTGCATGGTAACGATAGAGATGATAAATTAACTGGCATTCCAAGACATGATCTTATTGCTTCTATTATAAGAGAGAGATTTAATTGGTCGAATATATTTGGAATGCAGACACATCTTATCTCTTCTAGGGAATCTGCTACAGATAATAATTATCTTGTTCGTACTCTTGTATTCCAAGTTGTTGATACTAATGGAATTCATAGAACAACAGATGGAAAGCCTTCTATTGTAAATTACGGTGTAAGGCGGTGATTGCTTGGATGTATTAGAAACATTGGATAGTCTTCAATCTGCTGCCGAAGAAGATGTTAAAAAGAAACAAGAAAAAAGTCGTAAACCAGAATACCATTTCGACAAACTTAAAATGTATTTTGGTGAGGATTATACAATAAATGGTATAACTATTTCAATTCCAACCATAGGAGATATTTTGAATATTGGTGAGTCCAAATTTTATCAAGCAATATCTCCTTTTCTTAGTAATTCTACCTCCATTCGAGTTCTTCTATATGATGTATTCAAAAAAGACTGGAATAAAACAAAAGATATTGAAGTGTTTTATATCTTATATCAATTGCTTGAAGATAAAGAACCGCTAAAGCTACTATTCAAAGATTTTAGTTTTGATGGATTTGAACTAATTCAAGCAAGAAAAAATGTTGACGATCCAGAATACAATCATCTTGCACTTTTTAATCAAGATAAAAATATGATTATTTATGATGATGAATACATGGAAATTGCTGAATTTATTCGAGCAATGATGAATGTTCATCCAAAGGTGGAAAAAGCAAAAGGCAGAACAACAAAACAATGGATTTTACAGGAAGATAGAATGAAAGCTGAACAGGATGATAAAAAGAAAGGTACATCAACTCTTTTACCACTTGTTTCGAGTTGTATAAATCATCCTGGTTTTAAATATAAGTTGGAAGAATTAAAACAAGTGAACATATGTCAATTCATGGATTCTGTAAACAGAATTCAAAAATATGAACAGGGAACGGCTGCTCTACACGGAATTTACGGTGGTATGGTGTCAGCCAAAGACATTCCTGAAGATTTAATCAATTTTATGGGCGATATTTAATCGCTCATTTTTATTGCATAAAAATAACAATTTTAAAGGAGGAAAATAATTATGGCATTTAAATTAGGTGACGTAATCGTAGATAGACTTCAGTTTGGTTACGGTGCAAAAACCAATGGTACACCTTTGTATGCTTTAACACAGCTTACACAGGCAAATATTGATATTACTGCTGAGTCAACAGATATTAATGATAAGGATGGAAACCTTGTATACCGTAAGTATACAGGTAAGAAAGGTGAGGTTACTGCAACTAATGCATTCCTTAACCTTGCCGTTGTAGAAACTATTTCTGCTACTGATGCTGAAATCGCAACCACGGATAAAGGCGTTGTTATGCCAATGATTCAAATTGTAAAAGCTGGTGACACACTTGATATCACTGGGTATGTTGAAGGTTCTATTCATGTAAATGCTCTTTCTACAAAGGGTTCTATGGGTAAGGACGAATTTAAGAAAGGATCTGCTGCTTCTGCTACTGAATATGCAATTAACCATACCGATGCTTCGGGTGATCCAGATAATACACCTGCGAGTGATGTATTAGTACCACCTACCGCAGATGGTGAAACTCAGTATATTGTCAAGTATAAGAAGACAATTAAGAGCGGAGCAAAGATTACCAACTCTGGTAAAAAGTTCCCTAAGTCTCATGAGTTGTTCTTCAAGGCACTTGTAGTAGATAAGTGTGAAACTGATGTGTTAAAAGCAGCTATCATTCATATCCCTTCATTTATGCCAAGTCCTGAATTCTCACTTGCATTACAGGGTGGTGATTCTCAGACGATGGATTATAAGGGTTCTATGATGTTAAATGCTTGCTCTACAGATGGAGAACTTTTCTCTATTTACTACATTGACGAGGAAGATGACAATATTGAATTATAAGAACATTTAGGGCAGTTTAACTACTGCCCTCTTCTTACAAGGAGGAACAATGGCAAAGAAAGAATTGAGAACTTGTGTACTTTGTGGTAAAACTTACTCATTCTGTCCTGTTTGTAATCCAGAAGACAGTTTGAAACCAACATGGTATTTTTGTTGGTGTTCAGATAATTGTCATGAGATTGATAAAGTTACTTCTGCTTTTGAAGATGGTCGAATGACTGATATAAAAGCTAAAGAAAAATTAGAAAAATTAGATTTAAGCAGAAAAGAATATTTTGGCGAAAGCTATAAAAATTCTATTGCTTCTATTATGAAAGCAAAAGCACAAGTTGGTAAGAAAGAAAATAAAAAGACAGAAACCAAACATATCAAAAATGGTATTATTACAAAAGTCGAAAATAAGGCGGAAAGTAATGTTGAATAGTGATTTTTAAATAAGGGATTATAACATACCACTATTCAATGTTGTAATCCCTATTTTTTACGCTATTTACGTGAGGAATAAAAGGAATGATAAAAACAAATTTAAAACCGAGAAACTATTCGATACACGAAGTTGTGAGAATAGTTAATCCAAAGCAATATTTGTTGTATATCAAAAATGGCGTATATCCAATAGATATGTACACAAGTATTGACGATGATACAAATAACATCATTTTGGCAGTTGTATTTCTTAAAGAAGAAACAACAGACGTTTATAAGAAATGGTGTAATCATGAATTAGCATAGGACTAATTAAATGAATAGGTTGCTCAAGACAATGAGTATAAAAGTAGATGTCATACCTGTGAGTGAACGATTACGGAATCAATAGTCAGGTCGCTACTGCTATCCTATGGAAAGGAAAATTTATGAACAAAATTAACTGGAAAGTTCGTTTTAACAAAGAAAATGTTTTATTTATTGGACAGGTTATTATTTCTGTAGTAATTCCAATTCTTACATATTTTGGATTACAAGCATCAGATTTAACCACTTGGACAAAAGTATGGGAAACGTTTATACAGGCAGTAAGTAATCCATATGTCGTTGTAATGGCGTTAGTATCTTTATTTAATGCGATTACTGATCCTACTACTAAAGGAATAAAGGATTCTACGTCTGCATTATCTTATACCAAGCCTAAATAGAACTGAGGGTTAAAACAGATAAAATAAACTTATAAAAAGTTATAAATAGTTGTTGACTTTTATAATTTTTATTGATAGAATAAAGTATAAACATTATAAGGAGATTTTAATTATGAGTAAATACTATTCTATCAATGAGTTTTCAAAAATTTTAGGAGTTTCAGCACAAACATTACGGAATTGGGATAAGAATGGAAAACTTCATCCACATCATACTTCTAGCAATGGATATAGATATTATTCTCACGAACAATTAAATCAAGTTATGAATATAAAACCAAATCTTGATAGGATTACCATTGGTTATTGCAGAGTTTCAAGTAATAAACAAAAAGACGATTTGGAATGTCAAATAGAGAATATGAAATTGTACTTAACTGCACAAGGAAAGCCTTTTGAGATTATTAGTGATATCGGTTCTGGAATCAATTATAAGAAAAAAGGATTAAAAGAATTGATTAAACGAATATCTCAGAACAAGGTCGAAAAGGTTGTAGTTTTATATAAAGATAGATTATTGAGATTTGGTTTTGAATTGGTTGAATATATCGCAAGTTTATATAATTGTGATATAGAAATAATTGACAATACTGAAAAATCAGAACAACAAGAACTTGTTGAAGATTTAGTACAAATAATAACTGTATTCAGTTGTAAATTACAAGGAAAACGAGCAAATAAAGCAAGAAAACTTGTTAAAGAACTTATATAAGAAGGTGGTGAAGATAATGATAAAAACAATTCGAGTAATGTTACTCTCAAATAACAAACAAAAGACTAAACTATTCCAATATGCTAATACTGCTCGATTTGCTTATAATTGGGCATTAGGTAGAGAACAAGAGAATTATAAAAATGGTGAAAAATTTATATCTGACGGAGATTTACGAAAAGAGTTTACACAATTAAAGAAAGCTGATGAATATACTTGGCTGAATAATGTTTCTAACAATGTAACCAAACAAGCCATCAAGGATGCTTGTGAAGCATATAGAGATTTCTTCAAAGGATATACGAAATTCCCTCGTTTCAAAAGTAAGAAGTATTCAGTTCCAAAATTTTATCAGGATAATGTAAAAATTCAATTTACAGACACTCATGTAAAAGTTGAAGGATTTGCTACTTCTAAAAAGAAGAATAAGCAAAAATTAAATTGGATAAGACTTGCTGAGCATGGTAGAATCCCTACAGATTGTAAATATTGCAATCCTCGTTTCAAGTATGATGGATTAAACTGGTGGATAACAGTTGGAATTGAATACGAAGATTACACTACTCTTCCATCAAATGAAGGTGTTGGAATTGATTTAGGAATCAAAGACCTAGCAATATGTTCTAATGGAAACACATATAAGAACATAAATAAGTCTCAAAAGGTAAAGAAATTAGAGAAAAGAAAATGCAAGTTGCAGCGTTCTATATCAAGAAAATATGAGAAAAACAGGAAAGGGGGAAGTTACTGTAAAACAAGTAACATTATAAAAAGTGAAAAAGAACTTTTAAAATTAAATCACAGACTAACGAATATTCGTCAGAATTATTTACATCAGACTACTACTGAGATAGTGAAAACCAAGCCATCTTATATAGTATTAGAAGATTTGAATGTAAAAGGAATGATGAAGAACAGACATTTATCTAAAGCTGTTCAGCAACAATGTTTTGGAGAATTTAGACGACAAATTGAATATAAATCTGCGTGGAATAATATTAAAGTAATTATTGCAGACAGATTCTTTCCAAGTTCTAAATTATGTAGTTGTTGTGGGAATATTAAGAAAGATTTGAAGTTATCAGACCGTATTTACAAATGTGAGTGTGGAAATGTAATTGACAGAGATTATCAAGCAGCTTTAAATCTAAAAAGATATGGAGAAAATGTGATGAAACAATCTGTAGCATAACACTTTCAAGTTAATACAGATATGTACGGATACGTTAGTTCGGAATTTACGCCTATGGAGTGTACAAGAACCTGTTAGTAGATATTGTAGAAATACAAATCAAAAGCATACACTTTGAAGTAGGAATGAAACATAAAAGTTTATAACTTTTTATAAGTTTTCAGTAACGGTAGTGCAATGGACACAATTAAACAATTAACAGAATTAGATTATAAAACACTTATTATAGGTATTGCAGTAGTTGCAGGATCATTTAAAATAGTATGTAATTTTTTCTCATGGTTCGTTTCTTATTTGGGATTGGAAACTAAAAAGATGCGACAAAAACGAGAAGAACATGAATTACTAATTACTACTGTTAAGAATTTAGAACTTCTACAGAATAAACAAATGGAAGATGTAAGGCAATCTATAAGACATAATGACATGATAAAAAATGAATTGCAAAATCTCTCAAAAATGTTCATAGACATGGAAATTCAAGACATTCGCTGGAATATTTTAAACTTTTGTGCAGATTTATCAAATGGTAAGGAGTTTTCAAGAGAATGTTATGATTATGTATTTAAGTTATATGATAAATACGAAAAGGTTCTTATAGATAACGGTCTTACGAATGGTCTTATAGAGCAAAGTATTGCTTATATAAGAGAAAAATATCATGATAACTTGAAATACGGAAGATTTAGTTGAGGTGATAATAAATGGCTAATACAGCAAATAAGGTAATAAATGTGGCTGCAAAGGAAGTTGGTTACCTAGAAAAGAAAACAAATGCATGGCTTGGCAGCAAAACTAAAAATGCAGGCTCAAACAATTACACAAAATATGGTAAGTGGTTTGGTATGAATGGTGTGTATTGGTGTGCTATATTTGTAAGTTGGATTTTTAATAAAGCATTTGGAAAAACAAAAGCAAAAGAATTATTATGTGGTGGATTTTCTGCAAGTTGTGAAACTCTTAGGCAACAGTTTATTAAAGCAGGCAAATATACAGGCGGTAAAACTACCCCCAAAAAAGGATATATTATTTTCTTTGTAGGTTCTCGCCATAATGGAGCAAATCATATAGGTCTTGTATATAAGGTTGAGGGTGGACGAATTTATACAATTGAAGGTAATACATCAGGTGGATCGACAGTCGTTGATAATGGTGGTGGTGTAGCGTACAAAAGTTATCTTATTGGTTATGGAAAAATCCTTGGTTATGGTAAACCGTCTTATGACAAAGATGTTTCATCTTCTATTACTTCAACAAATTCTGCATCTGCAAAATTAACTGCACCAAAACCTACATTAAAAAAAGGTGTTAGTGGTGCTTCTGTGAAAACGTTGCAGAAATGTTTGAATAAAGCCATTAAAGCAGGATTAACAGTAGATGGAGTTTTTGGTGATGATACTTATAAAGCCGTTGTAAACTTTCAGAAAGTATATAAAATTAGTGCGGATGGTATTTATGGAACGAATACTTACAAAAAATTAAAAGCGGTAATTAAATAGTATTAGATTATGAAAGAGCGGATTCATTTGGATTCGCTCTTTTGTTATGTAAAGGAGAGAAAGGAAATAGCACAGAATCCAGGAAAGATTTTTGAACAGTCGATTAAAGATTCTGTCCCAAATACATGTTGGATTTATCGTTTCAGGGATAATGCAGCATCGTTTGGGAATGGAAATAATACTAGATTTGCTAGTAGTAATATTTGTGATTATCTTCTATTTGATGATGATTCAAGGACGTTGTATTTGCTCGAATTAAAATCAACTCAATCAACAAGTCTGCCATTATCAATGATTAGAGATAATCAGATTAAATCTCTGCAAGAAGCAAGTGAACATAATCTTGTTGCAGGATTTATTTGTAATTTTAGAAATGAAAATAACGACACGTTCTTTATAGAAATCTGCGATTTCGTAAAGATGATGGAGAATATAAATAAGAAGTCGTTCAATATTAACGACTTGAAAAATAATAATGCTATTCAAATAAATAGCAAAAAGAAACGAACTAGATATACATATGACATTCAGAACTTTGTCAACGAGTCACATTTGTAAAGGAGAAAAAGGAATATGAAACTTTTAGAGTTTGTAGAAAAGTATAACAACACAGCAAATAACACATTAAAGGAACAGCTATTAAGTAAAATAAAAATCACCCCATATGTTTCAATCATTAAGAAAGATGCTTACGCACAGCTAATTGTAAATAGAACCATGTTTGAGCAGGAATCTTATGATGATAACGGAGTAACAAAGTATCGTAAAACAGATAAGATTAGAATTAATTCTGTTGCTCAGTATGTACAGTTTTGTCGTGCTGTGATTGAATTATATACAGACCTTGAGATTGATGAGGATGATAAAGGCTTTATTAATGGATATGATGCACTCAAATCATCTGGTTTACTTGATATTTTAATGGTTGGTTCTGATAAATCTGATCCACTTATTCCTATGAGTGAATTAAGTGAATTTAAAACAATTTTAACAATGAAACAGTCAGACACTCAGTTTAATGAGACAACCACTCAGGCGTTTATTAGTAAACAGATTGGAAGGATTTCTGATTTGGCAAATGCTACTCTCACACCACTTATGGACGTTGTAAGTAAGAAGCTTGATGAGATTCCAAAAGAAGATTTAGATAAGGTTGTTGAGTTTGCTAAGAAAGGTAATTTCAAAGAAGTATAAGTAAATTCAAATTTCTTGTGAAATATTTAGGCTCTATACGCGTCACAGCGTATAGGGCTTTTCTTATGGAGAGTGGTTACTACTACTCTCTTATTTTAGTGAAAAAATAATGAAATTATAGTGAAATTTGGGAGGTGATTGGGATGGCAAAAAATATATATGCAGATTTTAAAAAGAAGTTAGACAGAATTGAAAATCATATGGCTGAGGAAGTTGCACCACAGGTAAATGAATTATTAAAAGAATCTGTTAGATATTCATTGATAGATTGGTACGACGACTATACTCCACAGTCTTATGAAAGAACATATAACTTCATGAAAATTCTTGATTCTACAAGAACACGAGGAAAAGGAAATGTTATTCGTTTTTCGGTTGATTCAGGTGCAATGGATTCATATGTCGGTTGGTTTGGTCAAAGTTTACAGCCAAGTACAGCTTTCGATTATATGTTTATGGATGGAGAACATGGTCATGGAAAATGGATGATGCATCAATCATTACCTCCATATATGTATGTTGAACGAGACATTGAAAGTGGATTTGGTGGTCGCTTAGACAAAATTATAAATAATAGAATAGATCAAATTTTAAGGAAGTGAGGTAGAAAATGCCAGGTACATATCAATATGATGTAGAAATCAAATCGAATGTAGCAAAACTACTTTCAGATATGAAACAAGTCCAAGACAGATTAGATACTGTTGAAGGAAAAGAATATAAAATCAAATTAAATGTCGATGAGAAGAAATTATCTAATGTAATTTCTAATCTCGAAAAAATGCTTGACTCTCTTGGTAAAGGAACAGGTGACTTCAAACAGTTTGAGAATTTATCAAAGGAACTGTCAAGTATTGTATCAGAAGTACAGAGTTTAAGTAAAGCCTTTGGTAAAGTAGATGATTCTGGTGCTAAAACACTACTCTCTTCTATCAAGAACATTGATAAGTCACTTTCTGAACTGAGTCAGAATATTCTCAATGTTAATAAAAACATGAGCAATATGGGTGGCAATACGAGTGGTGCTGTCAAACAAGTGGAGAATATTAGTAATGCATATCAAAATGCTGCTAAAGAAGCTGAGAAGTTGGCTGATGCACAGAGTAAAATTGGACAGAAAACGAATATTTCATCTGGTTCTGATTCTGCTATTGAACAACAAAATAAATTTCAAGAAGAGTTAAAAGAAACTCAGAGACAGGCTGAACAAACAGCAAATTCAGTAAATTCTATTTCTAATAGTAATTCACCTATTCGTGATTATTGGAAGAAATATGGAACTTCTAACAGAGATAGTTATATAACAAATAAATCTAATGTTACATACGATACAATTGTACGACAATTAACAGAAGAAGAAAATGCTTCTAAAGGTATTATGCGTCAGATTAGTAAATTTATTGATCCTAGTAATATAATGCAAGGTATTGACACGGACTATTTTAAAGCAGTGGATCAAGAATTACAAAAGATTGGATATCATTTAGACGCAATTCAAATAAATGAAAAAGATCACATCGCTTCAGCAAAAATTCTTCCAATAGATGATAAAGCTATTACGAATGCTGAGGAAATGGAACGTATATTAAAGAATATACAATCTTCTACCACATCTCAAAATCCAATGAATGACGCATTTCCTAATACTGATACGAAGTTGGATGAAGCTGTTACATCAGCAAAAGAATTAGATAAAACTCTTGAGCAGGTAGATATACCTACTGACAGCTTTGATAAAGTGTTAGAAAAGCTTGATAGAACCAAATCTGAATTAGTTGATATTGTTAAAATTACTAAACAGTCGGTTTCTGATGCTGATGGAAAATTTCACGATTCGTACACTTTAAAAGACAGTCGTGGTTCTACTGAAATTTATGGTGTGAATTCCAAAACTGATAAAGGTCAGATCCTTCGTCAGAATATTGTTGGATATGATGTTAAAGCTAATGCAAAAGCCAATCTTGAAAATGCTAAAAATATTAAAGCTGAATGGGACAAAAATCTAAAAGCAATCCAAGATTATATGGATGCTGTTACAAAGCTCAATAATCTTAAAGCTAAGGACAAAGGCACTGGTAGCGAAGCAAATCAGATTGCGTTACAGACACAGAATGTTGAGGAATTAAAACAGGCTGCATGGGATGCAAGAAAGAACTTGTCTTCTATGCAAGCAGAAAATCCTGATATCATCGCATGGAAACAATGGGTTGATATGATGGAACTATTCGATCAGGCTTCTAAAGGTTCTGCTGAATCAGCCGCAAAACTCAAAGATGCATTAAACAATATAAAAGTTCCATCTCTTGATAAATATGAGAATAAACTTTCTTCTTATTTAAATAAGACAGGTGGATATGATGCTACTATTGCAAGATTTAACGATGGTGGCTGGACAAGTGATACATATTTAAAAAATGTACAGGCTGTACGTGATGCTGTTAAGCAGTACGCAACTCTTCTCGACAATATAAAGACTAATCAAAATGGTATCGCTAGTGATGAGGATATTCAGAACTTAGACAAATACGAAAAGAAAATCAAAGATACTATAGCTGCTGTTACCAATATGTCGGCTGCTGAGAAGGGATATAACTTTGTTTCAGGTCAGAAAGAATTAGACAAGATTCATAAGCTTCTCAATGAAAATAGTAAGATGTCTTCTGAAGCAAAGGCTAAAATTAAAGCTTACTATGCGGAAATTGAAAGCGGTAATCCTAGTATGAGTCTTGACAAGATTCATGGTGAAATCTTAAAGATTTATAATGCTGAAGTCGAAGCTGGTCGTGCTGGCAGAACATTATGGGACACTTTGAAGAATAGTGGATTCCATCAGATCGCTGCACAGATTGCAGGAATGTTTGGTGTTTATGATGCTATTAATCTGGGTAAAGAAGCGATTAGTACCATTGTAAGTCTTGACGATGCTTTAGTTGATTTGAAGAAAACTACAGCAATGAACGAAACTCAGCTTGAGCAATACTATTATGATGCTAATGATGTTGCGAAACAGATGGGTGTAACTACAGAAGAGATTATTAACCAAAGTTCGGCTTGGAGTAGACTTGGATACAATACTGCTGAAGCTTCTACAGAAATGGCAAAACTTAGTTCTCAGTTTGCTTCTATTTCTCCTGGTATGGAAGTTGACGAGGCACAGTCTGGCTTAGTCTCAATCATGAAAGCATGGTCAATAAATCCAGACCAAGTAAAGTCTGAGATTATGGATCCCATAAATAAGCTTGGAAATACAATGGCTGAATCTAACCTTGATATCGTTGAAGGTATGGAACGTTCTGCCGCTGCTCTCGCTGCTGTTGGAACTTCCACAAAAGATGCTTTTGCTTTATTTTCAGGTATACAAGAAGTTTTGCAAAATGCAGAAAAAAGTGGTACGTCCCTCAAGAGCGTTGCTCTACGACTGCGCTCTTTTGACGAAACAACAGGAGAATATTCTGAAGATTTGGCAAATATCACGGGAGAATTAATAGATTTAACTAAAACTGCTGAACACGCTGAAGGTGTTTCTATTTTTAAACCTGGTTCAACCACAGAGTTCAAAGATTTAACTGATTATTTCAGAGAGATTGCAGGTATCTGGGATGAGATGTCACAGAAACAGCAAAATGATTTCCTAATCAAAGCTTTTGGTCGTAATCAGGCTCAAGCAGGTGCTGCTCTTATTCAGAACTTTAAAGCTGTTGATAAAGCTCTTGGTGAAATGGATGAAAGTGCTGGTAAATTTACTACCAGAATATACAGTAATGTATATATAGAATATATTTAATTGCAGGTAATGCGTAAAGCCTTGCACCACAATAATCAGGAAACTAGATTATGATGGGACGAAAGTAGAAACAACGCAAGGATGATATAAGGTTAAAAGCCTAAGTATCAATTTTATTAATTTTATATAAATTAGGAATCGCTGTTCATGCAGCCAAGTATCCTAACGTATTCCGTAGACCATACGGTACTTGAGTCGAGGATAAAGGTTCAACGACTAGATTCATGTCGAGTTACCGACTTGAGAATAAGGGTGGAAATCCCGAATATCGGTAACAAAAATCGTAGGGCGCAATCGCAAATGGCGTGGGTGAAATCCCCTTAAATCGAAAAAGTATACTCCTCTTCTATTTAATAGAAAGGATGAAGAAATAGTCTAAACGTTATACGAAAGTATAAGAAGTTATTGCTTAATAAAGATGGTGGATTGAATGGAAAATTTTAAGTGTAAATCTATAAGACTATGTAGATATTTATATAGTTTAGGTTTTGATAAACAATCAAAGTTTGATAAAAACAATAATGAATATTGGTTATTTAAGAAATCTGATGAATTACAAAAAGCATTAGATTTCTTTTTTATTTGATAGTTTGGTAAAGTATAAAGCAATCGAAAAAATAAAATAAATATTTAAGCAATAACTTTCTATGTTTTGCGAGCATAGATAATAAATTGAGTTCAGATAAAGAAATGGAAGCCGTAGAATCCTCTCTTTCCTATAAAATCAACGCACTCAAGGAAACTTGGGTTGGTTGTGTACAGGATATGATAGATCGAGGAGGCTTGGGTACAATTGTAACTGGTCTTACAAAGGTTTCAGAAGGAATCACTTTTGTAATTGATAAATTGGGTATTCTTGGATCTATTGGATTAGGAGCAGGGATATTTGCAGGAATTAAAAATGTCGGTAGGGATAAAATGTATTCCCTTAGTTTTTGAATATGCCGACAACATGCATAATTTACTCTGGATACAGAGGTTTAAAGTATGTTATCCGTGAGATACACGGTGATAAATAAATAATTGGAACAATAATCGGGAACTGCGTACAACGGTCTGGTAATGCAGACGTATCACCACTCTCCTATTATGGCGACATAATTAGGTTCGTAAAAGCGTGACGCTCAAGGAATCCGATGGGACAGATCTCTCTGAGATAAGCCCTCACTGTAGCGACAACTTCCACATCAAGTTATATGCAACGATGCTTGATGAATATGCGCTCGATACTACCTGACACAACAGGACAATCTGTGATGGATTGTAAAATGCAGAAACTTATCTTCTGTTGTTTGAACATATCGTTCCTATGTGTATTGATAAGATGGAACAAAACCAAGAAATCTCGATTTTCTGTCGAATAAACAGAGAATAATAAAATAGAGAGTAGAATACTCTACTCTCTTATATATGAAAATGATATAATATTCCCTCACTAGACTCACTACATAAATTTGAGAACAATAACGAAAATTGTGACTGCAATCACAAATCCGCTAGTACCATTAAACTTAATAGTAAACTTCATAAAAATCCCTCCTAACATACATTACATATATAAGGAGAAGTAAAGCTTTGTTCTTAAGCCTCAGTAAAGACAGCCGTGTAGATATTGTCTAGCTCCACATATCGCACTGTTTTCAGTGCATCCACCTCAATGAATATTATATCACGAGTAAAGTTTCTGTAAAGTCTAAACGTTTGTTTTACTTTATGGAGAATAATAAAATAGAGGACAGTCGTGATGACACTAAAATAGCCACGCAAGCCCACTCCTTTAGGGGTGGGATGGATAGCACATTTATTTTATTTTATATTATATATCCTACCACAATTCGGACATTTATATGATACCATTTTGTATGCCTCCTTTTATATAAATCTACAATTACATTATTATTGTGTATCCACAACACATTATATCATAGTATGATATTCAAAACAATAACAGATGAATTAGGAAATACAAAATTATCAATCAATAACAGATTTAAAGGATTATTTAGCGGAGATTTTTTTAAGAAAAAAAGTATATTAAGCGATGACGATATTTCTGCGATACAAGCGTATAATGCAGAAATAAACAGGGGGGTTACATCTCAAACTGCATTTTATAGAACAATGCAAAATGCTTCTGTAGAAGCACAAAATATGGCGGCATCTGCCAATGGAATGGTTGTTAATTTAGAACAAATTCCAAAAGTTTCTAAAGCGGGACAAGTAGCACTTAGAGGTCTTGCTATGGCTGGCAATATAGTTGCTGAAATTCTAGTAGGATTTGTAATATCTAAAGCTGTTGAAGGATTGGATAACTATATTCATCGAGTAGAAAATGCCAAAAATGCTCTTGATGAATTTAATTCTTCGGTAAAAGAACAACAGAAAGATATTTCGTCACAGGAGTCATGGATTTCTGAAAATGGAAAACAATTTGAGGAATTATCAAAAGGTGTAGACAAATATGGTCATAATATATCATTGACATCTGACGAGTTTTCGGAATATAAAAATCTAACAAGTCAAATTGCTGAAATGTTCCCTACTATGATTACTGGATATAATGAACAAGGCAGGGCAATATTAAAAAATAAAGGTAGTATTGAAGAACTTACAAAAGCATATCAAGAAAATCAAGATGCTTATTATGCTAATATCCGTTCTAAATCTACTAAAACTTTTGAGGATTATAAGACAGAAACTAAAGGTGATGTTAAGAAGAAAAATACTATTGAAGAGTTAATGAGTGGGAATTTATCTTCCAGGTCAATTAGGAACATACTTGGCAAAGAGGAAGGACAACTCATAGACATTGATAACAACAAAGGTATATCTTCTGCTGAAATACAAAATGCTTTAGGTAAAGACTTATACAATAAACTTTATGAAGAATTGAAGAAAATGCCAATAGGTAAATTTGATGCTTCATTTGAAGATTTATCACCAGAACTCCAACAAAAAATCAAAGATATATATTCAAAATTAAATGATACAATAGATACAGAATCGGAAAAAGTGCGTCCTATTCTACAAGCATATTTACAAGGTGATACATCTGGATATGATGAATTAGACGCTGAAGCCCAAACTGCTGTCCAATCATTCATTCAAAACGTAGATAATTCTTTCTTCGAGAATTTTAAAACTGATAACGACATGGAAACATGGATACGCCAGAATGTCGTTGAGCCTTTAAAAAATGGTGTAAATAGTGATGAATTAGCTGTAAAAATTCAAACACTATTCTCTCTCGATCAAAAGGATTATAAAAGTTATCAGGATTATGTAAATGCTGTATTAGCTATTATAAATTCTTTGAGTAAGATGAAGGATAAAAATGGCAATGTAATCTATAACGATAAACAAATAAATACGATGAAAACACAATTTGGCGTTGGCGATGTAGATTCGGATGGTAATGTATCTGGAAATAAATATATAAGTTCCGTACAGGATAAGTTTAAAAATGTAAAAGGTGCAAAAGATTATATTACAGGATTAAATAAAGAAGAATTAGACACAGTTATGCACTATAAGCTTGAACCAGATAAAGATACATCTGTAAAAGATTTAAAAGATTTCATTAAAAACGAATTACAGCCAGAGGCAAATAAAAAAGAGGAGAAAGTAAAATTCTCTGTAGCATTTAATGATGGTGACTTTAAAGATGTAAAAGAAAAGCTTCTTGAACTTGCTAAGGCAGGACAACTAACACCGTATACAATATCTTCTACAAAAGAATATAATGCTTTATTAGAAGATACTGGATTATCTGCTGAAAAGGCATATAAAAAGATAATGAAAATTGCACAATCAGATATGAGTGAAGCTGATTGGAAAACTACACTTACAAATGCACGTTCTCAAATTGCTGAAATTAAAAATCTAAAAAAGGAATTAAAAAAGAACGGTGAGAGTTCTGATTTTATGGATACTATTCTTGAAAAATTCCCACAGTTAATTGGTTATCTTGGTGATCAAAAGGGAATGCAAGAACAGTTAAATGAATTACAAAAGGAACAAGAAGATGTTGCCAACAATGCATATATGCATATGGTTGAAAATAGTGAATCTTATTATTCGACATTAAAACGGAAAGAAGCAGAAAGATTAAAAACAACAAGCAATACAATAAACAAAATAGTTAATGGTAACGCTGGTCTTGTGAAAGCTTTAGGTGGTTACTATAAAGTCGATTTAAGCAACTACGCTTCAATTGCTAAGGCGAAAGCTACATTAGAAAAGAATTTAATAACAAATCTTGCTAGTGCGTGGAGCAAATTTTACAAAGTACAGGTAAATGCACAAACTGGATTAGCAGAAGTCCATAACGATAGCAAAACTGTCCCAAGTGAATATTTAGAAAAAGCCAACGGGGATTATGGTAAAGCTGTCAGTATGATGGTAAAGGAACAAAATAAACAAAAGAACTCTGCTTTGAAAGCAGCGAAAGCATACAATGAAGCGATAAAGGGTTTTAACTCAATTATAAAGAATCCAGGTGTATCTACAAATGTTAGCAGTAGTGGAGGAAATAATAAATCTAAGAAAGCAAAAGCTACCTATCAAAAATTCTCTCAAACAATCGACTGGTGCGCTCAAACATTAAAGAAACTGTCTGCACAGATAGACAATGTACAAGCAAAATTAAATAACACTTCTGCCCTATCGAAGCAGATTTCTTATTATAAAAAACTTGTAAAATCTCAAAACGAACTTGCTCAAAGTTATGAAAAAACAGAAAATAAATACAACAAAGTGTATAAAAATGCTTTGAAAAAGTTGTCAAAATCAGACCAGAAAAAAGTTAGAGATGGTTCTTATACAATTGAACATTTTAAAGGTAAGGCTAAATCTGGTAAGAAATCTGGTGCTGAAAAAAGATACAATAATATTCAAAAAGCTTTGACCGCAAGGGATAATTATTTAGAAGCATCTACAAGCAGCGAGAATGAAAAGCAAAAGTTGGCTGAATATAGAGAGTCTTTAGCTTCTCTCAGATGGGAAAATGTAACTACAAAGGTTGAAAAGTTAAATAATCAAATTAGCATTTTAGATACTCGTATGTCTAATGTAAGTGGATATGTTGCAAAAAATAAGGTGTTAAATGAACAATTATCATTGCAGAAAAAGATTGTGGATAAACAACAAGAAGCATATAAAGCAAATCAAAAGGATGCTAATTCTTATTATAAGAAAATTTCTGCCAAAAATAAAAAGAATAAAAATTCTGATGGCACAATTAAGACAACTGGTGTTACAAACAAAAAGCAATTATCTTATATTAAGACATATAACGCTTATTTAAAACAACAGAAAACTAATCTTGTTGAATTAAAACAGGCGCAAGAGGATTATTATAATACTATTATTAACGCCAAACAAACCGCTGCGGAAAATATTAAAACAGATTATGATAACAGAATATCTTTGGTTGATGCGAAACGACAGGAATTAGAAAGTAAAGCATCATTAGCTGAGGCAAATGGACAAGTTGTTTCAGGCTCATATTATAAGTTAATTGCCAATAATTCTAATCAGAAGTTGAAAATATTAAATGCCGAAAAAGATAAGCTTGAAGCACAAATGCAGGGAGTTAGAAAATATTCTGATTTATGGTACACTTTACAGGCGAATATTATTTCTGTAGATCAGTCAATTGCAGATGAAACTAAAAATGCTGTTGATAATATCAATAAGCAAGCAGAAGCATTGAAAAATTTGGCTGATGCAAAAAATGATTATCTGAATTCAACATACGACACTTTGGATTGGATAAATAGTTTTGCCGATGAAGATGATTACTATGATGACGATGGTAATTATACGGATAAGGGTTATGCTGTAATGCATAATAAGCTTGCTCAAATTGAGATAAAGAAACAAGAAAGTGAAAATTATGAGAAATCCATAAGTGATTTAGATAAATTATACTATTCAAAAAATAGTAAATTATCTGAAGCAGAATGGTTAAAACAGCGTAATGAATTAAATAAGAGTTATCAGCAGACACAAACTGATATTTACAATCAGGAAAAAGAATTAGCTGATATTAGAAATAAACAACTTGAACAACAGTCTGATAAGCTTAAAGACATCATAGACTTGAAGAAAAAGAGTTTGGATGCTGATAAATCTGAATATGACTATCAAAAGAGTGTTGCTGAAAAGACAAAGAATATTGCCAACTTGCAAAAACAACTTGCTATGTTAGAAGGAAACAATAGTGAGGAAGCTATGGCTGAACGTCAGAAATTACAAAAAGAATTATCTGATGCAAAGGATGATTTAAAGGATACTCAATATGATAAATATCTAGACCGACTTGAAGATGCTTTTTCTGATTTAGAAGACAGATTCGATAAGCTTATTGAAGAAATGAAAAAGGAAGATGTGTCAACTACTACTGAAAATATTAAGACAGATGTTGAGGATAATAATTCTAGTCGTGCTGAAAGTGGTAATAAGGAAATATTAGGTGAGAACGGATTACAGGTATTTGACAAGACAGCCAATTCTCTTATTACAGCAGGAACAAACATTGAGACAAAGGTAGATGATGTTAATACAAAATTAGATAAAATTGTAGAAGCTGTAATCAAAGATAGTAAAGAGGATGTTGGAAACGGCAACGGTACTGTAAAAACTACAACTGATTTAGATAAAGTTCTTGGTAAATATGATGCGAAAAACAAATCACAAGACACAAAAGGTAAAAGTTCTATTACTAAATATTTAGCGAGCCAAGGTTATAAAACAAAGAGTTATGAAGGAATGTTGGATTTAGTTAATGGTATTCTAAATTCTGATTATGTTAGTGGTATGAATGGCGATGATCGTACTGCACTGAGCAAAATTACAACAAAAGACCAACTTGACGGAAATAAGGATAAGAATGCTACTGCAAACAAAGACCTGATTACAAAATCCTTAAAATATGTTAAAGCAAATGAATTCATATCTAAAAACGCTATTGTTGGTAAGAAAAAGAGAGATGAATATAGTAAGGCAAACAGACACATATATGATAAGACTGGTGGTAAGATATTAAGTGAGAAGAATTTAAAGAAGCTTGCAGGTATTTTAAATGTATCTTATGATTCCAAGAAAATATATGATGCTTTGAAAGCTTGTGGATACTCTCAAGGTGGTATTGTAGGAAAGGCTATTCGTGTAAATGGAGACGATGGTATAGCAACTCTTAAAACGGGTGAAGCTGTATTGACTCCTGCACAAACAGATGCTTTAGTCGCATTGAGAAAGAATTTAGTACCATTAAATAATTTCATGAGTGCAATTAAAACAAATGTTCCAAATATACAAAGAGCTACTACTGCTACTACCACTATTGGTGACGTTAGTTTTGAGTTTAACTTGCCTAATGTTGTGGATAGTGAAACTCTTATTAAAACAATTCAAAGGGACACGAGAGTGCAGAAAACATTGCAAAATGCTACCGTAGGTCAGTTGAATGGTTCTAGTAGATTTAAAGTAAACAGATTATAAAAATATATAAGGCGTGTGGACAAAACCATACGTCTTATTTTTGTATAAGGATGTGAACAATTTGAAGAAAAGTGAAAAGATTGAAATATTAGAAAAAGAAAATGAAAGGCTTCAAAGTGAGTTGGATGAAGCAAAAAAATATTCACAAAAAATTGAAAGTTTATATGAAGAATTGAAAGAAAATTCTGATTCAGTGCGTGAATGTAAGGAAAGGTATAAACAGCTTATTCGTGAAGTTGAAGATATTAAAAAGAAATTAGTACAAGACATATTAGATAGAGGCATTCAGTTGTAAAAGGCTGAGTGCTTATTTTTTTAGAAAGGAATGTGAGATGGAATGGTTATAAATGCTACAGATTTTGAATTTTGTGGTGAAAAGTTATCTGAAAAAGGATACATAATTGCCACTATTGAGAATAATAGCACAGAAACAATAACAGGGAACAACATAGAAATACTGTCAAATAGAAATCCATCTTCTATAAAAGATATTCAATATGGAATTAAATATGGAGATGCATTGGAAATAAAGTTACAAATCTTTAAATTTAACTGTAGCACTCAGGATACATCTCCAATTTCTTTTGTAGAGGAAGAAACAATTAAAAGATGGTTGGTAAGACCAACATACAATTATATAAATTTTAATAATGACACAGATTTATATTTCAATGTTGCGATTACAGTAAACAACATAACAATCGGTGATGATTTGGTAGGGTTTGACATAACGATGAAAAACGATAGTGCTTTTGGATATTCTAGTTTACGAAAAACTATCATTGAACCAAAAGAGGAATTAACGAATATATTAGACAATTCTAGTCTTGTTGGACGTATATATCCAAAATTTACAATTCAAATAACCGATACTAACGAATTTCAGTTTTTAAACACAAGTACAGGCGAAAGAATGAGAATAAATAATTGCACTGCTAATGAGAAGATAACTGTAGATTGTGAGAACAAAATAATCACTACGAGTTACACAAATCATCAAGCAACATTGGCAAAGGATTTCAATTATGTATATCCTACTTTGGCTAATGATTATACAAGTAGGGACAACTATGTGAGGGCTATTCACGGAGAAGTAACTTTAGAATACAGATTTAGAAGGATGGTGTCAGTTTAAATGAAAAATAATTTTGACAATTTTACAAATACTATTACTCAACCAGATATATTCTTATGTCATAGAAATTATGATGTCATTTGTCCTTTGACACCAATTACAGATTTAAAAATATATGAAGCCGCAAATAGCTATGATGAGATTACCTTTTCATTTAATAAAGTGAACAATGGTGTTGAGTTTGAATATTGGGATAAATTAAAATCCTTGAAAGTTGTAAAGGTAAAGAATGCAGATGAAGAAAAATATTTTGAAATTGCTGTTGATGTTTCAGATGAAGAAAGCACTGTAAAAAATATTACAGGTATTTCAATGGAGGGCGAATTGGCACAAATCTCTATAGGTACACTTTCTGTAAATGGTGAAACGGATAGAGATAATGATAGTAATTGGGAAAATAATACATATATTTCTACAGTTGTATATAAAGCAAGCGATACAAAACACAGTTTATTACATAGAATTTTAAGTTATGCTCCACATTGGAAAATTGGACACGTAGATAGCCACGTAACAGATTCAAACACAAATCAATTAGTTGAGACTTCTAGCGTTGTTAGAACTTTTGAATTTTCGAATACAAATGTATATGATGCATTACAGGAAGTTGCCAAAGAATTAGATGTTGTGTTTACATTTGATTCAAAAACAAGAAGTGTTAATATGTATGATCTCAATACAGTTGGTGAAGATACTACTGTTTTTGTGAACAAGGAAAATTTAGCAAATAGCTTTACATGTTCTAGTAATAAAGACAGCATTAAAAACTGTTTTAAGGTAACAGGTGGAGATGATTTAATCAACTCCTATGTACGTTCTGTAAATCCAAATGGTTCAGAATATATTTATTATATTTCAAAAGATCAGCGTGAGGATATGTCCGATGAACTAGTTGCCAAATTGGATGCATATGACACATTATACGAAAGCAAAAAAACAGGATATGAAAATGCCTGTGCAGAAATGTTTGCTGCGATTGATAATATTCAAAAATACACAAACACCCTTGCGCCTCAAAGAACAGATGCTGATACCACTGCTCTCGATGAATACAATAAATTAAAAAACATTACAAGCGTATATGTTCAGTCTAAGAAAAATTTGTTGCAAAAAGGTGTAGAAAAGGCAATCCTTACTCTTGCACAGATTACAGTAGATTACAGATATACAGTTACAATTCAGGACGAAGATACTTATGATGAAGTTAATTCTGTATGGACAGGTAAATTTAAGGTTGTTAATGAAAGCAATAGTGAAGACGTTGTTGTGGGAACAGATGACGTTACTATTTCAATTCTTGAGGACGAAAAAACATCTTTGCAAAATCAGATTGACAAGTTGATTGGTGATGGTGATTTTGAAGATGCTACTGTTGATGAATTAAAGGAAAAATATATAGACAAAGATCCGAAAGATTATGATTATTGTCAAGAACGATTACAAGAAATGTGGAAAGTTTATGCTGAATGTGCAAACGTTCTACTAGAAAAGGGATATGCAGTTAAAAAAGATGATAATAAGTTTTATTCATTATATAGTGAATATCATCAAAAAGAACAGATTTTGTCTACAGCTTATTTGAATATGACAAATTATATAGAAAGCCTTGAAAAGGTAAAGGAAGAAAAGGCAAAGCAAGTAAATGCATATCATAACGAATTGGATTTTGTAAAATATTTGGGTGATAAATTATACAAAGAGTTTTGCTGTTATCGTAGAGAAGATGTGTATGAAAATAGCAATTACATTTCAGATGGGTTATCTGATAAGGAAGCTATAGAAAAGGCTAAAACACTTGTTGAAGTGGCTACAAAGGAGTTATATAAAGCGAGTTTATTCCAATACACTTATACCGCTAATCTTAATAATTTATTCAATAATAGCATATTTAAGCCTTTCTGGGAACACTTTGCACTCTTTAATTGGATAAGAGCCGAAGTCGATGAAAGAGTGATTTCATTGCGTTTAATTGGCATAACTTACGACTATGCAAATCCAGACAAGATTGAAGTTGAGTTTTCGGAACAGGTTAGAAACGCAAACGGAATTACAGATTTGGAGAGTATTCTAAATCAAGCTAAGTCAATGGCTACAAGCTACTCTTCTACTGCTAAACAAGCCAGCCAAGGTGCTGAAAGCTACTCTGATTTCAAAACATTAAAAGAAGAAGGTCTAAACTCTGCTCTAATGAACATTAAAAACTCTAACAACGAAGAGGTAACAGTTGATGGGCGTGGAATTAACTGTAGAAGTAAGGACATAAATGATGATTATGACCAATGCCAGCTAAGAATTACAGGAAAAAATATTGTCATGACGGATGATGATTGGAATAGTGCTAGACTTGCTATTGGAAGAGGATTGTTTAATGGACAGGAAAAATATGGAGTATGGTGCGACGTTCTCGTGGGGGATATTGTTGCGTCTGAAACACTAATGATTTCCAATGGCTCGAAAACTTTTATTGTGGACAAAGATGGCATTATTGTAAATAACATGAAGTTAGATATGTATAGTGCAGATAAAAAACACAGACTTCTAATTGATCCAAATTTAAAATCCATGTTTAATATTTACAACGAGGACAAGCAGGTATTCTTTATTGATGCGAATGGCAATGTCACTATGAAGGGGAATCTCTATATAAACAATGGGAACACTTATCTTAAAGCTGATTTGGATGATGAAAACATTATTGAAGTTGGTTATGGAGAAATTGAGGATACAGGCAATGATGGTGAGATTGACAAACCTGACATAGAATATGTAACACAAGAATGGTATAGAAGCTCCGATGCTTTGAATATGCTGAATTATGCATGGGATAGCGGTGGAAATTATTCAAGCGCAAGTGATTTCGATTATTATAATTATTACAAGAATATGTATTTTGGAAACAACAACGTAACAATAAAGAATGGCGTAGTATACATGATACATGATGGTACAATTAGAAAATTTGATAAGGATAAAAATACATGGAATTTTATAGATGAAGTTGACAATGACGGAAGTTTTACTCCAATTTTTGTTGAAAATGATAGAGATGATAATTGTTTGTATATTTTTAAGCACAATGGAAGTGCTTTATGTTATTCATTATATGCTTATAATTTAGAAAGCAATAAGTTATATGAAATATGGAAAAATCACACTAATTCTACAGCTACCCGTTCTAAAATTTCCTCAGCTATTATAATAAACAATACATTCTATACTTTTTCTAATTCAAAAACTACTGATACTGCTCCGATAAAAGTAGCTATCCCTTATTCACAAGATGGTATATACACAGATGTTTCTACTGAAGCCGTAAAAAGCAATTATATCAGTAGCACCTATACCCTTAGTAACTTTGTATTTTATAATAATGAGATATATTGTATGAGATTTAATTTTTCATCATATATGGCAGATTTGTGTAAGGTTATAGACATAGAAACACAAAAGGTAAAAATTTTAGTAAGTGACATATGTTCAATAAGAAACCCGTATACTGATAGGAATTATTGGTATTTTAATAATTTTTCTTGTTTTATACATAAAGAGAAATTATTTATTATACCTTTTGTAAAAAATAAAAATAAAAACTATTATATATATGATTTTTCAAAAAACGAAATAATTACAAAAACAAACCTACCTCCTTTAGAGTGTGGAGATTATCACAATAGTAGCAGTTATAGGGTGTCGTTTAATGGATGTCTTGCATTCTCAGATGGTGAAAATATCCATCTGTATAATGATACTAACGTTTATTTTTACGAAAGTGGAATAAATGAAAATAGATACTGTCTATTTCATTATGTTTATAATGAAAATAATAAAGCTTCTGTAGCCAAAAGTTTTAAAGAAGAAACGAATGGTAAAAATTTCATAAATACTCTGCAATGTGGATATATTACAATTGGAGATAAAATATATTCATGTAATTCAACAAACTGTTTCAATGTTTATGGTAATACCACAAATAAAATTTTATGTTTAGATACTTCAAAAGAAAATGCAGAATGGGAAACTGTCTATGAAAATTCAAGTTCTAAAATCAATTATCTTATTCAATCTAATGCTAAGGATAAGGTTTATTTCTGTTATAACCCACAAAGTAATCATGATCTTGTTTATTTAGCTTATTATGACGTTAACACAAATAAAATAATGTATTTAAAAGAAGATGGTACATATATTGATGATAAAAGTCAGGCGTATACACCTAATGATATAAGCTGGTGGGGGGGCTTCGGATATATAGACGATGATGAACAAATGGTATATGGTATATCCAAAGGTTCTTATTATAGAGCATATAAAATTGTAAATGGATGCGTGTCTGATAAATTTGTTTACCAAAAACAACTCAACTACAACGTTGTTTCTAACGTAGTTTTCAAGAATAATGCTTTCTATTATTTAGCAGAGGTGAATTCAGAACAATACTCATTATATAAATTAGACTTAGACGGTACAGAACAAAAGCTTACAGAAGTTATAGTTGGAAATGATTATAATAAAGAGTTTGGTTTTAGTATCTTTTTGTATAATGACAAAATACAAGTATTTCACTCATATCGAGGTGTTTTATCTAAAGATAGATATGTTTATAATCTAGTAACTAGTAAACTAGATAAATATTCAGATGTATTTCAAGATTTTGGTTTGTATATTATTGATACATCATATAACATTTCCTCTGGTATCTCATCTGGTAAGCGTACAATTTTCTTGCCTATGATACCTACGGAAAATAATGGCGTTCACATTTTCGTTGGTTATCCATTTTTTCTTGGTGATGAATATAACAACGGTGGTTACAAACATTATGTCTATACAGAAAAAACTACTGAACCTGATAATCCAGATTTACCAAACATTCCTAATCCTACAGACAAAATATTCTACATAACAAATAAGGGTGACGCATATTTGTACGGAAATGTATATGCTAAAGATGGAATATTCAGAGGTGATATATATGCTAGAAGCCTTACATTAGGTTCTGATGTATCAATAGATACATCTAAAATTACAGGTCTTGATGATAAATTAAATGACATTAAGAGTGATTTCAATGGTGTCACAGATGATTTAAAAAACGTCGTATACAAGGGTGACATTGTTACTACGACAGAAAAATTAGATAATGGTGTAATCAAAACAACAAGTCGTGTACCTACTGGCGTTGATGCAGATGGCAATGTAACGTATGAGGATAGTGTAACTTATACAAGTGCAGACGGTAACTACGTTTTGACTGATGTTGGTCTGGGTGATAAGGAAAAGGAAAACGGAAGTTATACAATCATTAGCAAAGATGGGTTACTTGAAGCTTTAAATGCTAAAATTAGTGGTACAGTTTATGCCAACGCAGGTAAATTCGGTGGTTGGGATATTGGTAAAAATGGTCTAAAATCGGAACTGTTTGATGACGCTTCTAATACGAATGGTATTAGGTTAGATTCAAACGGAGAAATTCGTTCAAAGGGTTCATTGTACTCTTCTCTCGACAATGATGGTTCGGAAGGATGGTTTGCTAGGTTACTTAGTGGTAAATGGATATTTGGCTATTATGACAGTACACAATCTGATCCATTTATTCCTCCTTCTGAAACTCCTTATTCTGATATTTCTGTAAATGGCATTTATATGTGCTCAAAAGAAGCAATCCAAAATAAAGATACACGTTATCTGTTCGAGGTGAACACATTAAACGATACGGTTAATATTACAAACAGTTCTAAGACAAGCCCAGCTCTTACGATTACAAATAGCTATTATGATAGCGTGGGTGGATATGATGCACCTGCTTTAGTCCTGCATAGTCCAAAGCAAGGATATAGAAACAGACCTTTGGATGTAAGGTTAAAGGTTACAGGTAAATTACTTGGAACAGATCAAACAGTTAATGCACAATATTCTGTCGCATTGTTTGGAGAGGAACAGTTAGGACGTATTATTTTCAGAAGTAATACTTTTGATACTACTTCTTCTCCTGTCGGAAACACTGTTTCTGACACTTCTTCTAACCCTACCGTACCTAGCATTTTAGGTTCTGATACGTTTAGATGGTATCAAGGATATTTCATGGAATTGTACTCAAAGAATGGTGTAAATACATCCTCTGATAAAAAGATTAAAAATCATATTGGATATATGAACACAGATAAATCTTTAGAATTCGTAAATGATTTAAAGCCTGTGGAATATACCTTAAAGGATAATGCTAACGGAAGGAAACATATGGGATTTTATGCACAGGATGTAAAACAAACTGCCGATAACTTAGAATTAGGTAATATGTCTTTGTATTCTGCTGTATGGAATAAGGATGGAAATGAGAAATATTATTCCGCTGAAGCCCCTGACAAGGAGTTGAATTGGAGTTTAAAATACGAGGAATTTATCGCTCCACTTGTTGGTGCTGTGCAGGAATTAACTAAACGTGACAAAGAAAACAAAGAAAGAATTAGTAAGCTTGAAGATACGGTTCAGGATTTAGTGAGTGAACTGAAATCACTGAAAGAACAATTGAATAAATAAATGTACAAATAACCTAATAAACAATAAAGAATATATTATAGGGATAGTTGAGTTTAATTACTCTTCTATCCCTATTTTTTACGATTTTTTATTTATTGAGATTATTGAATATATTTACTGTATTTGCTTTATTCTTTTCGAACACATGAATATATCTCTTCCATGTTACGTCTGAAGATGAATGCCCCAAAAGTTTAGAGACAGTGTATAAATTTTGCTCATCTTCGTTCACTAACACAGATGCAAATGAATGTCTTAATTCGTGTGATGTTACATGTGGTAATCCTGCTCTTCTGCACATGTAATCAAGAGTTGCAAATGGTTTACTACAGTTTACTACAATTTGAATAAATGTTATAAAAACTTACTACAATTTTACTACAATATAAAATAAAAGAGATTACCATAAGTAATAATGACTTTATGGCAATCTCTTTCTTATTATAAATATATTTCAGAATTTGTTACATTTTTAATCCATTTGTTGTAGGCAGATAAGGGTACAATATATTTTCTACCTATTTTAATAGAAGGAAAACTTTCTAATTTGAATAGTTTATATGCAGTCGTCTTACTCTCTATGTGTAAATTTTCCATAACATCTTCTACTGTTAGCATTGTTTCGAGATTATTTGTTTTATTTTTATATCCCTGTACTTCCAATTCCACCACGACTTTCTTCATCCAAATGTTCCACCTCTACGAATTCAATATCTGGCTGAATTTTTTGAATTTCAAACTGACAAATTCTATCATTCTTATGAACGACTGTGTCTTTTAATGCTATTGCAGGGAACATCCACTGATCTGAATCACCACTGTACGAATTGTCTACCTGACCAACTGAGTTCGCCATAATGATACCAAAGTTCTTATATGTGCTGCTACGTGGATATACATTAGCTTTATATCCATCTGGTAACTTCATTCCAACTCCCAACGGAATTAAATGAAATTCACCTTTCTTCAGTTCTACTGTTTCGGCACTTCTAAGGTCAATTAAATCTCCCTGGGTGAATTTTTCTACTTTATCAATCTCATTGTCAAAATATTTAATTTTAATTGTCTTCATTTTTATATTCTCCAATCTATTTTTATAATTGTTCATCTGTATTTTACGCAAATCACCCATTTAGCAATCTTCCTTCTTGTTTTTATATTGATTTGCTATATCCGCAAGAATAATCTTTATCTGAAATTCACGCAAACAGATTTCATGATAATTCTCACATCTTTTCATGACTTCTTCTATCTCTTTTTCTAGCTGCAAAAAACTTACATCGCCCATAATGTATCATCCTTTCTCAATCTCTTTGTGTAAATAGTTAATGTATTCGTTCCATTTACCAATCGAGTGAATATACTCTTTTGATTTCAGACATTTCTTTTTCATATCTGCTTTAATATTCTCTATTGGGTTCTTCTTAGTTGCTAATAATTTGATAAAATTGTTTGTGCTATGTGTTAGGGTTAAAATGCGTTCCTGTGGAATTTTAGCGACTATTTGTTTATACATATCTAAATCTTTGTCTGGAATAATATAAGTGCATTTTGGTAGGTTTTTAGATGAAAAAGGACTAATGCCAGCACCAGATGTTTTTGGTTTTAATAGTGGAATAATCTTGCTTGAATTACCATACTTGAATTTGAATAAAACTTCTGTATCAGTTTCTTCTATATTAAATATGGTTGACGGATTAGTTTGTTGAATTGCTTTTAGAACATTATGACCTCTTCCAAGTGAAGGAATATAAGCTTGTAGAATATCTCGACCATAATGGAATATTTTATTTCCGTATTGGCAGTCTATATAAACATCTACATCTTCTAATGTACCATTTAGTTTTCTAGGAAAATCGTTTGTAGTTAGGTCGTAAGGTGCTTTCAAGCGATATTTCCCTTTAAATTTATCTACTAAATAACTCGTTCATATCACCTCTTTAATATTCTTCATAATAGGTTTCTTGGCTCACATTTTTCTTTTTATGTTTTTCAGCTTCTTTTACTTTGGCAAGACATTCTTTCCTATCTTTAAAGACAGTTCCTTTGTCGAAACTTTTATAAGAAAACAGGTGTGCTCGTTTTGTTTTGTCCTCTAATCCAACGTAATAATCATCTTCTACTGTGCGAATTTTTAATTCACATACTTCATATAAGCCAAGATTAGGCATTATACGTGCATAATATACTTTATCTCCTTTATGTAAATCATCTTTAGTCACAATATAAGACCACCTTTCCTTGTTTGAGAGTTTCTGGAATCGAAATAACTCGTTGATTCTTGCTGCCCCGCCACTTCAATGTTACATCTCTTTGCTCATCTATATATCTTCCATCTACAACTACATCACATGATTTAATAATTTCTCTACGCTTGAAATTGTCCATTCCATCTTGTGATATAGTTGATGCTTGTCCTCGAAAGATTTCTGAAAAAGAATATCCTGTATATAGCCAGATTGTTTTTTCAGGAAAAGAAATACGGATTTCTTTAATTAGAGACAAGACTTCATCGAGGTTTCGTTCCGCTAAAGGTTCGCCCCCTAGAATAGAAATTCGATTAATATATGGTCTATCAATAAGCGTTATAAATTTATTTTTTGTTTCTTCTGTCCATTCTTTACCACCATTAAAATCCCATGTTTCTGTATTAAAGCAGTTTTTACAGTGTGGATTTCTGTCACATCCTTGAACAAACAGGGCGACTCCAATATTCGCCCCGTTGCTAATATCAAGGTTACGTATACTCGCATACCTCATATTTAATCCTCCATATATTCCATGTCGTCCAAATGATAAACACGATCATGAATATCACCATACCTACCCTGATTACCACCATTTTTTGCAGTACCAATATAACCACAAACTCTAAATGCTATATCCATTGTTGTATTGTCAGTATTCCCACAGCTAGGACATTCCCATTTAAGTCTATTGTTTTCATCTGATACAAGAGGAATATCACCATCAAAGCCACATTTTTCACAATAACAACTCTTTGTGTTAATCTCTGCATACATGATGTTGTTATAAATAAATTTAATAACTTCTAATATAGCAGGAATATTATGACTCATACTTGGTACTTCGATATATGAAATTGCTCCTCCTGGACTTAATTTCTGGAATTTTGATTCGATTCTTAACTTTTCAAATGCCGTGATATGTTCAAAGACAGGAATATGGTAAGAATTAGTAATATAATTTCTATCAAAACCATCTAATTTTTCAAAGATGTCGCTACCGAAACGAGATTTTAGACACTTTGCAAATTTGTAAGTTGTGGACTCTAATGGTGTTCCGTACAAACTATAGTCAATGTTTTCAGCTTGTTTCCACTGATTACATTTATCATTTAACGCCTGCATAACCTTTAATCCAAATTCTTCGCCAATCCCTTCATCGGAATGAGAATGACCAGTCATAAATTTTACACATTCATATAAACCAGCATAACCAAGCGAGATTGTAGAATAACCATCATAAAGAAGTCTGTCAATTTTTTCATGTTTCTTTAATCTTGCATATGCTCCATGTTGCCATAAAATAGGTGCTACATCAGAAGATGTACCAAGCAATCTCTCGTGTCTTGCCCTAAGTGCTTTATGACACAACTCAGTTCTTTCCTTAAAGATTTCCCAAAACTTATCAAAATCTCCGTCAGATGAGAAAGCAATATCTGGAAGTGAAATCGTTACAACACCCTGATTGAATCGTCCATAATATTTATGTTTATTCGGATCAAAGTTCTTTGCATTTGCAATATTTCCCACTTTATCCGTAAATCTATCTACAGTAAGGAAACTTCGGCAATTGTGGCTATAAATACCACTAACTTCAAAATGTTCACTAGATGTTGTCACATCATAACTATACATTTCTTTGTGAATCGGATTAATCTTGATAACCTCTGATTCAATAGCATATCCTGATACATTTGATTCAATATAGTTATCACATTTCTTTTTGCATACAATGTAATTAACTAATTCATCAGTTGGGTAAAATTCAACCCTATATCTAATCAATTCTGGATTTTTCTTTGTGTAATGATTATGATAAATTTTAGCTGGGATTCCAATAGATTGTGCTAACGCCATTTGCTGAAGTGCCAATTCTTTATTAGTAGAACCGATTTGAACAGTAGAAAAGTTATTTTCATTTTGATGTGAATTGATATATCCGTCAGCATCAATCATTCCTGCAAAAAAGGCAAGCTTCGCTTCATAATTCCATGAGAATACTTCATTCGGAATTTGTCTATTTACTTTATTGATACCACCAAATTTTGATGTAAAATAATTTGTCACATATTGAATTCCACCGTTATTATCTGAAATTGCACATAAATCTTTGTATGTTCCTTTTTTACCACGTTCTTGTAGAACTGTTTTAACATTCAGTCCGAAATACTTAGTAAATGTATTGCTAAATTTTTCTTCAATTTCATCTTCTCCTGTTGCAGCAATAGACGCAAATACATGATTATTTTGATAACATCCATCACATAACATAAATCCCAATAGCCATGCTTTATCAGCATTGAACAGAATTGATTCTTCCTTATATTGATTTGAGTTGATTAAGATTTTGTCTCCAAGTTTCAATTCTGATGCGTGTACATTTCTGCCATCTCTTAATGTTAATGGATGATCCGTTGTACATAATAATCTTCTACCATTAGAAAAGTCCACATCCAACCATTCACTTGATACATTACGAATAATTCTTTTTGTATCAACAAATCCTTTTTTTGTATCATAAATCGTTACTTCTGATAAATCCATATATAAATTAGGATTATCTTCGGAATACTGGTGTTTGATTTCAAATGAATCAGACAACCTCCTCCACATTCTTTCGAATGATTCTACATATAAATTATTCTTAATCTTATATGTAATAAGTTCTTTTCCGTCAACGCATCCCATACATGTATAAACATCACCCTTTAATTCAAGCATCATTTTTTCGGATATGTAATCAGGGACAAGTCTCTTAGATGAACATTCAGCAGCTAATTCTGTAAGATACCAATATTTAGAATCTTCTGTAATGTTATCTTCTTCTAATACATAAATAAGCTTTGGAAATGCAGGAGCAATATAAACACCTTTTTCATTCTTCACCCCTTGAATTCTCTGGTGAAGCATTTCTTCAATTAACATTGCCAAGTCAGCTTTCTCACATTCATTTTTTGCTTCGTTTAAATACATAAAAATTGTGATAAAAGGTGCTTGTCCATTTGTTGTCATAAGCGTGACCAACTGATACTGGATTGTTTGAACACCTTTTTCTATTTCTTCTTTTAATCGTTTATTGGTGATATGAACAACTTCTGCGAGTTCTTCATTATACTCACTAATCAATCCATTATTAAATAACTCTTCTGTTACTTTTTTTCTAATTGATTTTCTACTTACATCAACAAATGGGGCTAAGTGTGCTAGAGAAATACTCTGCCCACCATACTGATTACTGGCAATCTGAGCAATAGCCTGCGTTTCGATATTGCAAGCAGTTGAAAAACTATGTGGCGTTTCAATAAGAGTTTCGCTAATTACAGTATTATTTTGAAGCATATCTTCAGAATTGACCAACCCACAGTTATGCATGTGCTGCAAGAAATAATCAGCATCATGAAAATGAATTAGTCCATCATTATGAGCCTGAATAATTTCAGGAGATAATAAATATCTTTTTGTTATATCTGTGCTAACAGATCCAGCAATATAATCTCTTTTGGTAGGATTTAATACTGGATTTTTATTTGCATTTTCATCCTTCCAATATTCGTCTTTATCTTCTACAAGATCATGGATCTCTATGTCTGTTGTATTCTCGTTATCTCTCTGAAACTCACGAATACTTCTATACCCCTCGTATGCTTTTGCTGTAAGTCTCTGCTTCTTAGTAATCAATTTATCATAAACCATTGATTCAATATCAGAGATGCTTACTTCTTCTTTATCCTTACATTCATTTTCGATTTCATCTGCAATGTCTTCAGCAATCTTTGGTTTTACAATACCTGAACCATTTTTCATAGCTTTAAGAATTGCAGTTGAGATTTTTGATTTGTCAAAATCAACTTCTGAACAATCTCTCTTAATTATCGTCATTAATTTTCCTCCTGTGAAATAAATGTCCTTCTATACCATCTATCAGCTTTATACGAATGCCATTTTTCAATGACATTTTCAACTGTAGTATCACTTAATTCTTTGTTAAATAAGTATTTAATCTGCTCAATGTTCATTATAACATCAGATAATTCTTCAAAAAGATTTTCTCTAACTTCTTCTTCTGATTTTGGAGTTAAACCTTTTGTTGTTCTACGGTATTTTAAACATGACTGTATAAGTTCTGCACATTCTTCTGATAACTGGCATAGAATCTCTTCTTTTCCAAGTTTGTCTGCGATTTCAAATACTTTTTTATCCACTTTTATCTCCTTCCTTAATTCCACAAGAAATCAACCTTTCATCATGGCTTCTTTTTATTATTCTTATTCTTGTGTTGCCAAATCATATCATCCAATTCTTCTATCATATAATAGATAGGTACAAAAATAATAAGGCACACAAGAAATACACTAACTACAACAATATCACTCATATTTATTCTGTCTCCAAATCTTTTATCTTTACTTTTAACGATTCTAGTTTCTTGTACTTTTCAGAGTCATATTTGGTATGATCTTTTATGATCATATGTGTTTGCTCATTACAAATAAGTTCTATAAGCATCTTCTTTTCATCCTTACTAACACCAGACACATTTTTTTCACCACCCATCTATCTTAACGTATTGATTCCTTTATTTTCACGAATATTCAAATTTATTTTAGGGGTTGGATAACCATTAACTTGAATACTCTCAACTATATATTCTCTATCTTCTTTCTTGTCGTGAACAATAATGAAATCATCCTCTAATTTACTTAACTCCCTTATCAACATTCTACTTGTGCTAATCACCCTATGCTTCCACCACACTTTCTTTGCAAAATTTAATAATGTTACTTGTGTGTTCAGCGATAGAAGTATCATTATCATTTACAATTGTTAAATCAGCAATCTGCTTCATTCCCATAAACATACCAAAATCTCTTTCAACCCTAGATGCTAATTCATCCTTGTCAGAAAATGTAAAATCTTTATCTCCAATTCTATCTATGTAACGTTTCATTCTTACGCCTAATGGGCAGGTTATATAAATAACTTTATACTGAATGTTATTAACATCTAATGTTTTTTTGGCTTGTCTCACTCCATTAGGTGTAAGAATAACAACCTTGTCATTTGCTGGATTGGTTATGTAATCTGCTGTTAATGTACCATATAATCTATCTTGAGAATATTCTTCATTTTCAGCCATCAACCCGTTATTTTTCATAAATTCAAAGCAACTATTTGAGATAAAATGATAATCAACGCCATCTTTTTCACCTTCTCTTGGAAAACGAGTTGTATATGAAACGATGTTCTCATATCCATTTTTAACTAACCAATCCTTTATTGTATCTTTCCCACTACCAGATTCTCCACATAAAATGATAACCATTTATTTTTCCTCCTCTAAAATTAAATTGATAATTTTTCCATCGTTGATTTCTAAATGATAACCTTCATTATATAAAGCATCGCAATCATAAATGGTTATCATATCCAGTTCTGCAATTTTATTATAATCCATAATACAAACTCCTTCCTATTTATATACTCTTATTTTTACAATCTTACCAGCAAAAGCACTTGAAGCATAACTCACATCACCCATTCTTCTTGCTTGTCTTGGTAAATATGATGTATTTACTACAAATTCTGTTATAGAACCATCACTATGTATTCGATGATTGCTTACTGTGTCTTTATCAGCCTTACAGTCGGCTAGAATACATTTTAATACGTGTGTTTTACCATTTTTGCTCAACACAAGGTCAATTTTTGTACCAATTTTCGTAGTGTAATAGCTACCAACTGCTACGCAATATCTATCTCCCACCATGTATACGCCAGTATTATAATCAAGTCGCCAACTACGCTTCAAACGACCTTGTGGAATGCTTGTACTATTTGTTATACAAGAACCACTTTCATAGCTTTTAAACGAATTGTTACTAGGTGATGGATATTCTATATATCTTTTTCTCTTATTTTTCTTTTTGCTTGTGTATTTTTTACACACATATCGTTTTTTACCTTTATACATAATTGACAGCCATTTCTTATTATCACTGATTACCTTAATTTTGTTGTTAAAATGTAATTTTGCAACAGCCTTCGATTTTGTAGTTGGTCTTACACGCACATTAAGTACATCTGCTTTTACATATCTTATTTTAAATTTCTTTTTCTTTGTTGGTTGTTGTGGTTGTACAGTAATTAAATCGTTTTTGTCAGTTATTGCACTTCCAGTTGTTGTCATATTCCCTGCCACTACTGGCAAGGGCTGTTGAATAGCTAACGCTATAGCCATAGTTAAGAATAATTTTCTTTTAATCATACATGCCTCCTAATTGAGTGTTGTCATTAGTTACAATTATTTATTCTCTCTTTATATCCAGCTAAAAGTTGGCTTGTCATTATATTGCTTATTCCAAATAACCCAAACAAACATTTTTGTACCACCATTTTTTGGTTTTTCCTCTCCATAAGGAAACATAGTTACTCTATCAGAATGAATATACATATGCTGTATATGACTGTTTTCTAACAATTCCTTTCTATCCTTACTAGATAGGAAGAAAATATTTACAAGCAATATAACCTTTTGTCTTGAAATCCTCAGAAATTCTTTTAAAAGACTGCCACCTTTACATTCTTTTAAGGTCATTAAATTGTATGGTGGATTTGTGACTATAACGTCACATGAATTATCTTCTATGTCATATACATTTATTCCCTTTTCTCCTCTTACAAAATCAGCAGTTTGAATGTCAGAATTCTTTACATTTTCAAACCCATATTTTTCAAGAACGTTTGATATAGCACCTGCTCCACTACAAGGCTCAAGAATATCATCTTGTTTAGTTATGTATCCATCTCTCAACATTGCGTCTAAAGCTTTTTCTGTAGCCCATGTTGGAGTTTCATAAAAATCATATACATCATTTTTCTTTCTTCCTGTTATTGAAAGACCATTACTCATATTTATTTATTCTCCTTCTCTTCATCATCTGGAATTGATTTGTCAAAACGAACACCAAGATAGATTGGGAATTGTAAAGATTTTAGATTTGTTTTCTTATCTGTTGTGACTTCCTTGTATTTAACATCTACGATGTGATTTAGAATTTCATCTTTATGTGACCAATAATAAACTCTCTGTTCATCTGTGAATCCGCTACCTACATTAACTGTATTATCATAATATTTACAAACAATTGCACCTAATCGACCTTTGTTACGACCAGTTCCTTCTTCAATACCAACAACTCTAAGTGAAGTATCAAAAAATTTCTTGACCTTGATAAGTGTTTTTACTCGTTTGCATTCATATGGTGTATCAAGATTTATCATACAACCTTCCCAATCATTCTCTTCGGCATAATCTAACCACTTCCAAATTTGAGAATGATCAGTTCCTTCATATACCATTGTCACAAGTTCAAGATTTTCTGTTGGATTATTTTTGAGATTTTCAGCGAATTGCTTTAGATATGTATTTTTTCTGTCAGAATAAGATAATTTAGATTTTCCTTGCCGAAATTCTTCTAATGGGAAAATATCAAATACCACAAGTTTGAGATTGGATTTGTCATCACTCTTACTCATTGCAATCCCAGTACCTTTTTGAAATGCTTCTGAATCAGATAGTCCTTCCTTATTCTTATATAGAAGTTCACCATCTACGAACATGTTTTCATATCCCATATTCTTTAAATCAGAAATAATATGCTCAAGACCTGTGTACTCCTTTCCTTGTCGTGTCATACACTTGTTGCCAACAAATGCTGTGCGTGTTCCATTTAATTTGCGACTAATTGAGATTGATTCATTTGGTTTTATTTTGCACTTCTCAATTGGTGTACCTAACATTACGTCAAATGTTGGTATAAGACCAGGAATTACTTTATTGACAACCTTTTTATCACAACCCAAACGGAACTTTTTTGTCACCATTTGTTTATAAAACTCTTGATATTCTTCGGGCTGATTTTCGATAAATCCTTGTACTGTTCCAATATCCATATCACTACCTGAATTAAACTCTAATAAGTATTTCATTACTTCTTCAAAAGAGTTCAATTCTGTTCCTGACATACCAACGAATTTATTTAATTTTTTATCACTAATGCCAGTTATAATGTTCGAATCGAGCAAGAACACTAAACATTTTTTGAATAATTCGTTATTTTTATTGGCTTCAATGATAGATTTTTTATCGTTTATGCTACTTGTATTTTGAATTTGTTTAAATATTTTAATTACTTTTTCCATTTATTTTCCTTTCCTAAGAAATGAACATTTACTATCCTTCATACATAATCAGTTCTTTTGCATATGGAAGAGACTCTACCCATTTACAAAATGTATCCACCCACTCCTCTTTGAGTCTATGATGTCTACGCTGAAAATACATATTACGAATTTCCGCATAATTTGTGTCCCATGTTCTCATCTGTTCAAACCCTTCTGGTAACATACGCTTTGCCCTAACAAGAAGACGGTTCATTTTTTCATTATCTTTTGTTGTTTTCTGTATTTCCTTATATTCCAAACGAAGAGATTCAAGTTTGCTTACTGTATAAGTCCACCAATCAATATCTTCCTCACAGAAAACAAACATATCCAAAGTAATTGGATTATCATTATTAAGTAATTTGTGCATGGTTGAACAACTATTTTTTGTATTAAAATGATAAGTATCACCTTCAGACCACCAGTATCTAGGCATATCTACATCTACAGCAACATGAATCATTCTCATAAATTTGCAATGTTCTGAACCAGTTTTAATGAGAGTCTGTGCAAGTTTCATGTCATTATCACCTATAATAAAAGGTTCACCGCCATCATCTCCATACATATAACATTTATCTGTATCAAAATTTTTACAAAATTCTGAACAGTGTTTGCCAGATGGTGTTTTTAGACAATTAAAACTATCACTCTTATGCCAGCTATTCTTCGGATTTCTCATCCCACGGAGACTATGTTCAAATCCCCAAACTTCTGTATTCTCAAACTTCAATTTTATTCCTCCTATTTTATAAACAAATGAAAATTCAATTTCTTTTTATTTATTCTATTTAATTCCATAACTTTCTTACTTTAATAAATCTGATAATTTACTACCCATATATTCCTTTACTCTATCTTTCCATTCTACTTTTATTTCTTGAACGGCTTCTTCTATAATATTCTCTTGTAGAGTGTCGTTTATATCATCTGGTGAAATTAAATAATAATGTGAATTTCTCAAATCTGCCTCTACTTGCCTTACAATTATATCTATAATTTTACTTTTTAATTCATCTATCCCATCTGCACCCAATAATGAATATAACGGAGTTTTACTTATTTCGTTTTCTATGTATCCTAATCTATCTTCTCTCATTATTTATCTTTCTCCAATCTTTTTATAAAAATTCTTCGTTAGCCAATGTTATTTGTATATAACAATCATCGCTCACAAAACCAATAATAAATGCACCATTGTGTGAAAACGTAATAACTTCAGTATCATTATTTTGAGCTTTCATAATTTCTATCGCAAACTTTCTAACTGCTATACGCTGCAACATTTTGAATTTTTTACGAATTCTATTACTAGCCCACAACCAACCATATCCAATACCGTGAACTACCCACGAGCTAAAGCTCGTTGGCTTCTTGCTTCATCGTCCTCGTATCTTTTACAAATGTAAAAGCATTTCCTACTAACTCCACAAGCGTAAATTCCGACAGTTCCTGCCGTACTAAATATTATTTATGCCGATTCTTACAATATTCTTAAACCTTCATTGAGAATATTCTTTGCAGCATTAACATCTCTGTCATGAACAGTACCACATTGAGGACAAATCCATTCTCTTACGGATAAATCCTTTGTGCCTGAATTAACATAACCACAACAGTTACAAGTCTGAGATGAAGCATAGAATCTATCAACTTTAATATATTGACGATTATTCCATTCTGCTTTATAACTTAATTGTCTTGTTAATTCATACCATCCACAATCTGAAATTGCCTTGGCAAGATTATGATTCTTTACCATATTAGATACTGCCAAATCCTCACTTACGATTACTTGGTTTTCGCTAATCAACTTATGAGAGATTTTATGTAGATTATCAATTCTGGTATTATGAATCTTTTCATGTATTCTTGCTACTTTTATTCTCTGTTTATTCCAATTCTTACTACCTTTTACTTTATGAAACAATTTTCGTTGTTCCTTTGCTAATTTATCTTGATATTTCTTGGTAGTATGTATATTGTCAAACTTTTCTCCATCAGAGGTGATAAGTAAATCTTTAATGCCTAAATCAATACCAACCATTCTGCCAGTAGATTCCATTGAAATATGTTCTATTTCTACTAAAACAGATACAAAATATTTTCCAGATGGAACTTGTGAGATAGTAGCAGATTTAATCTTACCTATGAACTCACGATGTATTTTTGCTTTAACCCATTTGAGTTTTGGTAATTTAATTTCATTATTCTCAAAAGATATTTCGATGTTTCCATTTGTAAAATTAGTTGAGTATGACTTTTTATTATTATGTTTACTTTTAAATTTGGGATATCCAGAATGTTCTTTGAAGAACTTCTGATATGCAGAATCCATATTGTAAATTGCATTCGTGAGAGCAAATTTATCTACTTCTTTTAACCATTCGTACTCCTTTTTGAGAATTTGATTACAATAATTATTACAAGAAGTTTTATTCATAGATTCTTTTTGTGTTTCATACATTTCTTTTCTATGAGATAGCGTTTGATTATATACAAACCTACAACATCCAAATGTTTTCTGAATTTGTTCTTCTTGCTGTTTATTTGGATATAATCTGTATTTATAGGCTTTTAACATTTACTTATCACCTCCTCTAATGTATATTCTATGTTTTGTACGGCTCTTTACCCATCAGCTAAAGCTAATGGGATTGCGAGCCTATTTTATTTTCAATTTTTTTCTATACAAACACCATTTACCGATGAACCACACATAAATTCATTGCATTCTTTTCCTGGTCTTGGACAACTCATATAACGATCCTCCTCTTGTTACTTCAATAACATGTAAATCGCCCACGGATAATAGATATAATCTAACACCACATTAAAAAGCAATTGGAATCTGTGGAACTTAAAATCTTCAATATTGTAACTAAAAGCTGTTTTTACTTCTGATAAGCTTACACCAAATGACCATAAGCAAGTGAATACCTGTAATGCAGACATTACAATAAATTCAGTTGTTCCAATTTTGTTTCCTAACACTATGTAAAAGATGATTAAGAATAGTTCCATGAAGAATACAATCAATATTGTACCACCTTGCATTGCATCGCTTAATGGTTTTCCATTATTATTCTCTTTACTTTTTGCGAGCTGTTTAATCATTCTCTTTCGCCATAGTGTTTTACTTAATGCACTTGGCGTACCTTTAATTCTAAAAAACATCAAAATAAATAAAATTGTTAAAGCTAAAATCTTCATGCTATATTATTCTCCTTACTTGTATCCTAAAACACTTCTTCTCATTTTATTGATTCTGTCAATTTTCCTTCCTTGACGATTAATAAATTTAGCAAGTTTCTTTACTTCTGAATTGTGTTTAATATCTTCTTTAGAAAATTCCATTCTAAATGCGTCTACACAATCTCTTTGATACATCATTAAATCTACCATTTTATTCTCCCACTCTTCCATGTTTTCTTTCTTGTCTTGTTGTCAATAATGGCGATAATTATCAACACAATAACCGTAAGTAAAATATCAATCCATAATGGGCACAATACCCATAACCAAGACCAATTAATAACACCTACTAATTTGAGTACAACAAATACAATTGTTAACACTCCGCAAATTCCAATACCTGAACTACTACTATTTCTGTTTGAACTCATTTGTACCTCCTTAATTTTCACAAGAAATCCGTCTTTCCTTGGCTTTTTGAGTCTCTGAAACGCCCTATTTATGGGCATTCCAGGAATCCTCTACCTATTCTCTACAGTTGAGCTAATAAACTCTTAATTGGCTCTCTATTCATATATTCTCCTATTCGGCTTTCATAAACATCTGAAGCATTGTTTTTCTATCGAAATTTTCCTTCTTTTTAAGTGAATTATTTACTGTACGAATCTCTCCAAGGTGATAACATTTTTCTTTTGCTCTACTTTCTCCTACATATAACAAATTGGAATTAAGCATATAGCTATGAGCCTTGGGTGTAATTAAAACAACCACCTTGAACTGACCACCCTGAGATTTGTGTGTACTGATGGCATAAGCCAATCGAATATTTTTCATAGAACTTTTTGGGATATAGATAAGTGTTCCATCATAATCAACAACCATTGCATCTTTTAGAATTTTTACAACTCTACCAGATTCACCATTAGCAATAAATGTTGTATTTTTATCATCAATATATTCCTCATTATAGATAATTGCTTTGTAATCATTAGCATAGTTCATTACAATGTCATTCAATCTGAATTCTGTATCTCCAAATGTAATTTTCGCCTTTGGATTAGAATTAACTGCGTTTTGTATCTTCTTATTTAATGCTACTGTTCCATAATCGCCTACGTTATAGCAAGATAATACTGCGATATCATCAACAGAATATCCTTTTGATAATAATGTCTGATAAAGTTTTACAGTATATCCAACAAGTTTATCTTGAAGAATCGGCATAAATATATATGACTGATCTTCGCCAAACACTTGCATACCTGTTTTGGTCTTATCTAAATATTCAGTACCAGTTCGTGTATCTGTAGCAACAGTAGATAAACCACCTTTACCATAACGAAATACCTTATCAAGCGTGATAGTAGGAATATCCTCGCATTTCAACAAATCATAAAGTACATTACCAGCACCAACAGAAGGAATCTGTGCATCATCACCAATAAGAAGTAATTTTGTTTTTTCAAAATCTATAGCTTCAAGCAATTTTCTGAAAAGAAAAATATCTACCATTGAAAACTCATCCACAATTACTACATCGTATGGTAATTTATTCTCTTCATTAAATCCCCAATCAGCAGGTGGCATATACATAAGACCTCTATGAATTGTCATAGCATTTTCATTTGTAAAACCTGACAGTACCTTTGCAGCTCTACCAGTTGGTGCTAAAAGTAAATGTCTTTTGTTATAAGCATTTAACATATTTACAAATGCCTGTGTACTTGAAGATTTACCACTACCACCATATCCAACAAGAAGAACAATGTTATTTTCACACATATATTGTGATGTTTTACACTGATTCTCAGTTAGTTTAAAACCATCAAGTTCCTGAAACTTTGAACAATCATACTCCCATTTTGTATGTATCTGTAACCCTTCTTTTATTCTCTCTGCTATATATTTCTCTGTTTCATATGTTTCTTTCTTACATACACTTAATAATTCTCTATCGAATATTACATCATTATCACCTTTAAGAATAAGTGGCAAATTGCTTTTTGCTTCTGGTACTAATACATCAAACTGTTTCTTTAAATCACCAACATGCATATATGTATTACCATTATTTTCATTCTCATCAAGTAGATAATCTACACAAGCTTTTGCTCTCTGATATGATGTTATAAGATCAAATCCAAAGAATAAAACTGGCTTTTTCCCATTCTTTTGACATTCTTTACCATCCTTATCCAATGTCAACAATAGGGAATCAGCAGTTTTAAAACCAATCCCTCCTAACCTACAAAGACACTGATATGGTTCTTCTCTAATAACTTCCTTGATTTTGTCAACAGAAGTATATTTGTCATATAGTTTTTTTACTGTTGAAAGATTAAATAATCCTCTGAATTCTTCTACAATTTCAGCCAATTTAAAATTCTCTATGACTTTATTCTTAATAACATTGAATGTATAATCTTTGATACCTTTTGTTCTTGATAAATCAATGTCATCTAATCTGTTATTCATTATTCTATCTACAATGTCTGGATATGCTTCTAATAACACATCTGTCTGATTTGGTGTAAGAATTTCATATAAGAAATTTCGTGTCGCAGCTAATGTAGTAGGTTTCTCTCTTTTAATATTGATTACATCGTATCCGACTCCATGAGAATCGGATACCTCCTTTGCTTTTACAATGTAATCAACTCCAAGATTGAGTTCTGAAATATTACCTTTAATAGTTACATTATTGTATTTGTTGATTTTGACATCAGGATATTTAAAACTATTAATAGAACATCCATATATTTTAAATTCTGCTGAATTATACACAGGTTTTTCAGGTACACATGTAAATTCAAATACTTTGTCCAACTTTACATCTCCTTTTAATATACGTCCCACTTCTTTACTATTCTCTCTTTTTCATCTGTTTTAATCCAATCGCCACCAACCTTCTTCATTTTATTTCTCTCACCAAATTCTTTTACATTGATGACATTACCTGCTATAAATGGAGATTCAATGAATGACTTTCCAGAAGTGATTTTTGTTTTAAGATACTCACCATCTCTCATGTTATAAAGCATAAGGTATGGTTTTGTTTTATCCTTATAGAATTTACATTCAAGCACATAATACATATCTTTTGGTGCTTTTGGATTTGAATATATAATGTATTCAAGATATTCTTGTTCATACTTAATCTGTTCCTTAATGGATAATGGCTTGTCTTCAATCTTCTTAGACATCTTTTCAACATACCTATCCATGTGTAAATCTTTATACATTTTTTGTGTTTCGTTATCATAACATCCTTCAAACTCATTCAAATCTATACCTAATACTTCAACATCTGCTTTCTTGATTTGTTTTCTGTCATAGAACTTTTCAAACATTTCAATAATTTGAAGTAGTTTTTTGTTAGAACCATAATCTGAAAAGAAATTTAATATAGTAAGTATCTGTAACTGTCTTGAATTTACAGATGTTTTTGTTTTAATATCTTTGATAACATCTACGAAATTTTTATATGTATTGTTTTTACCCAATTCATACAGTTCATTCGCAATAACTTCATTACAATATTTAATAGAAGAAATTGACTTATAAATCGTGTTGGTATTTTTATCAAAGGTGTATTCACTCTTAGATTTACCAAACTTAATATTCTCTAAATGAATACCGAAATAATCTAACTCTGCAATAATACGACTTGTCTTTTCATTGTCAGACTGATATTCATTCAAAACAGTTGTGAAGTATTCTAATGGATGATGCTCTTTTGCTTCTGCTCCATATATACTGTCATAAGCTACTGAAACGGCATGAGCTGCATTGAAACTGTATCGTGCAGCGTCATCTACAACTTGCCATACTTCATCAAAGCCTTCTTCTGTACCAAGTTTTGCTTTATAACCTAGTAACAGTTCTTGTCTCAATTCTTCTTTAGCTTCAGGTGTAAACTTCTTTTTACTGATTTTCTTGATAATGTCATATGTATGATCTTCTTTCATACCACACCAAACTAAGAAAGCCATAATAGATTCTTGATACAACATAAAGTGATAACTTGGTTGTAGAATCTCATCAATTTCTGTAACGCCTGTACTATAAGGTTCTCTATCAAGAAATGTATTTACCAAACTTGCAAATCCTGGTCTAATCGCAGCCACAAATGCACTCATCTCTGCATCCGTTTGTGGTTTATAACGCTTTAGCATTGATGTTGAAATATCTGTATCTGCCTGATTTAATGTTGCTGTCATACCATCTTCGTATAATTTCCAAGTCCTATTATCTACCTTTTGCAGTAACTCTCGGATATTTGGAATAGGTTGACCAATCATCTTGTAGAAATCAGAAATTATCTTCCACACCTTTACAGTTAAGTAGTCATTCTTCAAAAACTTCCACACATCAGACGTATAACCATCAATACAAGCACACAGTTCATTACCTACTCGAATTAAGCCTAATTCTCTTGATAATGGCTTGTTGGAAAGAACAAAACTACAAGGTGATGGTGAAACACTTTCGATTGTTCCAATATATTTTTGTGCTTCATCAATAATAGGTTTCCATTTTTTATCTGTTCTAAATGCATCCAGATTTTTTCCAACTTCATTATATTCGTCCATTGGAATTTCATAAGCTCTACATAGATTTCTGAATGCAGATGATTCTTTCATAGTTCCAAGAGCATACATATAATAAATACCATCTTCACCTAACAATTCTTTTGAAGCTGCAATTGGTGCGGAAACATCAGCCCAGTTTTGGTCAATATCTGGTAATGATCGTGTTTCAAGAATTCTTGCCGTACTCATAAATCGTGTTGGATATAATGGAACAGGTGCTTCAAATCTATCTATTTCGGTAAAACCAAGCAACTTATTAATATAGAAGGAAACTGCTGAACCTCTACCTGTTCTTGATAAAACACCACCGTATTTTTCTTTTGCTAACTCAACCATTTTCTCATTAAACAAGAAGTAATCTGCCATCTGAGTATCTTTTACAATCTTATATTCAAAAGCAATACCATTCTGATACTCTTGCCAACGTGACTTATCTACGTTTACTTTCTCCTTGTTCCATTTTTCTGATAAGTGTTTTGCAAGTTCTTTATCCTTTTCTTCTTGCGTATAATTAGGATAGATTGTTGGCATTTTAATCTCTTTATTAAAATGTAATTCCTCACATTCATCAAAGATTAATGTGTTATCCATTGCTTCTTTGATTTGCCAATCGGATAATAACCCTTGTTTTTTATATCTTTCAACGACAGTATCATAATCAGGAAAATCAAGAACAAAACTGTCTTCATCACCATAGTTAATGCCTTTACCCTTTAAGAATTTCACTCTATCCTTTGCTTGTTCTGGATAAATATAATGACTATCGTTTGCATGAATAATCTGCATATTATAGTGTTGTTTTAACATCAACATATTTCTGTTATGATTTATCTGAATATCAAATGGATGATTCTGTACTTCTAAATAAAAGTTGTTACCAAAATGACTATATACTGCTTCAAATAATGTTTTCATATCATCGCTTGGTCTTAAAATTCCACCAACACAAGCAGATGTAATAAAGAAATTATTTGGGTTTAATCTCTTAATCAATTCAATATCAATTCTTGGCTTATAATAGAAACCACTTCTATTACTTTCAGACATAATCTCATTTAATTCGTAAAAACCATCTTGATTTTTTGCAATAATTACAATATGATAATTTGAATTATCTTTAAGAGTTCTATCTTTTACCATATATAATTCGGCACCATATATCATTTTTAATCCATTTTTTTTACATAAATCATATGCTTCAAGGAACTTTCCAGTCCATCCGTGTTGGGTTGTAAAATAATTCTTACAACCCAATTCAAGACTTCTTGCAATATAATCTGTATTTTTAACTACACAATCCAATGTCATAATATTTGATTCGTGATCGTGTTTATGATAATTTTCATATCTCTTCATATTTTTTATACCTTTTCAATATTTTATCTATTATCAATCCATTATGCTTCTATGATATTATTCTCTTATCGGAGGTGATATCTATGGCAGTTGGTGAAGATAAAGTAAGAACTAGCATTACTTTTCCAAAAGAACTTAAATCAGAATTGGAAGAGATTGCTAAGAAAGATGGTAGGTCATTCAATAACCTTGTAATTAAAGTCTTAAATGATTTTGTTGAGAGTCAGGAAAAATAATTCCTGGCTCTTTTTTATAAGCTATTCACGAATGCTAATAAATCATCATCATCATTCTCATCTGCTTCTTGTTCTTTAAATAACTCTTTATCTTTTAAGAATTTATCTAAAGGTTTGTGTAATTTTCTTGAATACCCACATAAATTCTGTAATCTAAATTCATCGGCATCTGTTACTTCTTGCCAAAAGATATTTTCATCTTCACTATCCTTATATTCTCTCTCTTTAGAGTTAATTTCTTCGACTGTATTGATAATGTCTTTTTTTAAATCATTAATCTTTTCTTCTGTTAGAGACACTTGTACATAACAATCATGGATTTCAAATTTTTCTCTAACCTCATCTGGTAAGCAATCAATATTGTTGTTTAACACCATCTCATCAACATATTTATCAATATCATCTTCATATCCGAAATTTTTCAACCACATCTTTGCCGTATTAATAAGACTTTCGCCTATAGAATTTCTTTCTATATATCTATCTTTTTTCTTACCATTTTTCTGTTCAATGGTAACTGTGACATATTTTAAGAAATTCCATTCGCATACAATATCTTCCAATGGAATATTTAATGCTTGTCTAATGCCTTCAGCATAAATAACCAACTGACCACATTCAGCGTCAATTTTTGCGCCTTGATAACGTGTAGATGTCTTCCAATCTACAATATGTACACGTTTTTTCTCATTGCCATTTTCGTCTTTGTATGACTCGACATAAAGCATATCAATATATCCTTGCATATAAATATCATCAGAAATTTTAATCGTAATAAAATGCTCAACTTTATGTGGAAAAGTAATCAGATTATGATTTTTAAAGAAATGTCTAATGCAATTTTCATATTTATTTGCTATTGCATCATTTTTATCAGAATCACTGCGATTGTATTTGAGTTCTGCACAATTCATTGTAAATAAGCTATCTTCATACAAATCTGGCATATCCTCATATTTAATTTTTCCAGTATATAGCTGCTCAATAATATCATGTACATTACCACCAGATACACAATAAATACTATTTGTTCTATCTTCTTTCTTGTGTAGGATATATTTCAAAAAATATTCCCACCTATCTTGTTTGTAACAATGGTATCTACTCCATGACCATAAAGTATCAATACCAAATTTGTTACAAATTTCTGTTAATTCTTTACTTGTCTTTCTTGCCAATCTCTTAACTTTCTCCTTTCTGACTCATCATATAAAACACGATGCTTGAGAAGGAAGTTATATACTTTATTTGGCATATCAGCAGGACTATCTTTACTACCTTTCTTAATCAAATCCCAACGATCATATATGTAACTTACTTTTCTAATAGGATAAAATTTATCACATTCCTGTCTAATATGGTTTATATCAATTCCTTCATCTAAAGCCACTACAATTTCTACATTTAAACTAATCAGTATCCTAACTTGTTCTTCTGTAAGTTCACAATTTCCTATTGCAACAGCCGTACCATCTTTTCGTGAATACCTTTTAAGCACCGATTTCTGCGCTTCCAAAACGACTGCATAACCAGCCTCTTGAATTGTTTGATAATTCTCATTTAATCCATATACATTCATTCCTTTTGGATATGTTTTGGATAGTTTAAAAAATTTAGGAATATCAAACATCTCATAATTCGGTACAGTAGTTCTTCCACTAATACCTATATATTCATTGTCATCCCCATCCCACTTACGTTCAGGAATAACAATTCTTTTTCTATCATATGAATATCCAATATTAAATCTTTTACAAGCGAACGGAAGTACACCTTCTCGAATCCACCCAATATAAGGCAAATCAGTATATTCTTTCATACATGAATCATCATACACTGGAATATCTTTATCAATTGTGTATCTTTGGCGTTTCACCTTTTTGAAGATTGCCAATGGATCTTTCTTATTATCTTTGTTTTCACTCTTACTATATGAATATTTCAAACCTAAAATATTGTGGAGATATTTATTAGCTTTTCCAAAAGATATACCTTTTATTGTCATAACCAATGTAAAAATATCTCCACGCTTATTTTCTTCCGAACTTCTAATCGCCACTGATAATGTATCTTTCTTTACACATATAGCAGTTTTATTATTGCCTTGTGGCAAGGCGGCTCTCCACTCATGAAGATATTCGTGTAGTCCATGACACTCCAACGATAATAAAATCTGTTCTATACAATTATTCTCTATAATGTATTCTTTTAGTTCATCTGCATTAATACACGCTCACCGCCTCCATCACAAATTTAAAAATCAACTGGGACAGAAGTAAAACCAACTTCTTTCAGTATGTTTCTACTCATATCATGCTCACATACAATCTGTATACTACTTGCAGCACCCTCACGGTTTTTACAAATGAATATAAGCTGATAATGTTTGTCTTTGTCCAGTTTGACAGGTATTTTTGATTTATTGTTTTTTCCATCAAATCTATATACCTTTAAAGCATTTTTCTCACCTGTGTACTCATCTTCAAATACATCTCTCAGCATTAAACATGTACTTGCAGGGTCGACAATACTTTTTGCCATACCAATATTATCTTGACTATAAAATCTCTGACGTGCTGAAGATTTTGCCAACTGGAATGTAATAGTTACATGAATTTCCAAGCCACCCTCTTCTTTACACTTCACAGTATCGTAAATATCAACCATATTCTGTTGCATATCTAACCACATCTTGTCGGAACGACTACCTGAATCGGCTTTATATGTATCAAGAATGAAATACTTAACACCAAGGTTTGCATATTTCTTTAGAACTTTTATGAATTTCTGAGTTTTGTATCTTTTGAATGGAACTATTATAAGCATGTTATTCTCAGCCTTTTCAGTAATCCAATCTGCACACTTTCTTAACAAATCTTTAACTTCGCTAGAATATTTACCATCTCTAACAACGAATTTTTGCAAATCTTGTTTGTAAATATTATTCGCAGTCCACACCAACAATTCTCTCTGCCATTTCTTTTTCCCCTCTTCGTTGACACAAATAACAAGTCTTTCTTCATATTTTATTGTGCTTGGAATCAACATTGATCTTGTTAGTGTAGTTTTGCCCATATTAGATAATCCACCAATCAATGTAATATTACCAGGTAACTGACCACCAGTTTCTTTATTAAGAATATCCATATTATTGTATGGAAGTCCAACTGCTGCACCAGCATCTAATTCATCAATTAAATCATAAATGCCATCAGCTAATGAATATGACTGTACATCATCATCTGCATTGATGAAAATATGATTTAACATTGCTTCATATTCTTCATATATTTCATCTAAAGACATATCACAGAATTCATTGATACGATTATTTACAGGGAATCCATTTTTTAACATCTCCAAAACTGTTTTCCACTTGTATAGCTCTTTGACATACCCATCCATATTGTTGATGTTTACATACTCTTTGGCTTTATCAATCGTTTCATATCCACCATAATCCTCATATTCCTTTTTGAGTTTTTGATGCTTTTCAAGATATAAACCAACAGTCATATCATCCAATACTGATTTCTTTTCTACTACAATAATGTCATTTGCAATCTGCCAATAGACTCGCCATGTATTTTCACTAAAATCTTCAAGCTGCAATGTATAATCAAAAATTAATTCTGGTTGTTTATATAAAATAGCAACTATATTAGCTTCTGCTATTATTTTGTATTCTCGAATCTGTTTTGCACATTTTAATACTTCTTCCTGATAAGGAGTTAATTTTTTATTCTCTTTTTTCTCAGCCAATTAGTACCTCCTCAAAACAGTTTCTTCATTCTGTCACTTGTCTCTTTAGTCTTTTTTACATATCCAGCATTCTCATTACTCTGATTATTAAAGTCTTTAGATTTAACTCTCTCCTCAGTCTTTTTAACATCCTGCAATCTCAAATATACATCGTTTATTTCAGGTTCAATCATTTTCATAATAAGATTGATTTTATGTTTTTCATCTTTGATTTTCTTTTCATTTTCATGTAAATATGTAACAATTTTTTTCTTACATAACTTAAAAGTACATAAAATGGTGTAATCATCATAATTAGCTTTTGCTTCATGATTATTATTCGCTATATGTTCGCCACGTTTAATACCTTGTAGCTTTAATGCGAGATACTGTGGAAATTTCATATTATCATCGTATTCAAGAATCTCTTTCTTTACATACTCACATAGTTCAATCCACTGCTCGTTATCTTTCTTTTTTATATTTCTCATTTACCAAATCATCCTTTCTTAAAAACTCCAACAGGCAATTAACCTGTCGGAGCATAATTTTAATTAGGCTAACTGTAACTTGGCAAAATCAATTAACTCTGTAAGAGTATCTGGTGACTGCATTTCAAGATTCTTTAATGAAACATCCTTATCCTTCATCTGCTTGTTTACTTTGGGCAAAGCATCTTTATTATCCTTGAGTGACTTTAATACATCTTTAAATTCAGCAGCTAACTCTTCTGCCTTCTCAGCCTTGTCAACCATAGAATCTGTAGAAGTCTTTAAGTCATTCTTGTATGATGTCTCATTTGTCTCAAGATCATGCATTGACTCAAAATAATCCTTCCAAATATCATAAGATGGATTCTCAATAATCTGTCCAACCTTAGTTACATTTGTTCTATCCTTTTTAACCTTTGCAAAGTAACGAACATCCTCACCGTTCTCTTCCTTATAGAACTCAAGGATTGTATCATAATCAAATTTAACTGACTTGTGCATATCAGGCTTAATGCCAACTAACTTACGGTTATCACCTGTTCCTTCATATACTTCTGTTGCCTGTGCAACTGACACAACATGCTTACCCTTTGCAGAAAGATCAATCTTAGCCTGCTGAAGCTTCATGTTAATAATCTTGATACGTCCCCACTGTCTCTGAGAAACTACTGTATCATCAACATCTCCACCCTTTCTACGAGCTTTCTTCTCTTCAACTTCTGTAGCTCCAACCTGCATTGTTGCATAGAACTTAGTCTCTGAGTCGATGTCAAGTGTCTGAATCTCATCCGAATCTACTGCTTCGTCAATATCATCCTCTAAATCATCAAGATCTGATGTATCGTCTACTAAAATAAGATTGTTGTAAGTCTTGCCATTTGCCAATGTAATATCCTTACCCTCATAGTGAGCAATACCTGTCTCTGAGTCGATACATGCAACCTTTGGGAATGTAAGAGCAAACCATGACTTACCAGAACCCTCATAACCATATGCTAAAAACTTTCCACCAATCTTTGCTTCTCTTGCTTTTCTAAACATTTAGTGTCCTCCTTAAATTTCATAAATTATATTCTTTTGATAAAATGCTCACCCTGTATTAAACAGGGCAAGCGTATTTTTTTTAGTTCATGCCTTCAAGCATTGCAAGAAGGTCATCATCTTCTGACGAAGTTTCCTCATTCTCTAAATCTGTATCATCATCTGAACTTGGTTCTGCACCAGCATCAAGTAATGCTTGCTCGTAGAAATAAAGGTCGTCTTCATCATATTTGCCATCTTCAAATGCTACAGTAGGCTTTCTATCGTCACCAGTTCCCACATATGTAATGTCAGGCTTTACAATAATCATTCTTCTCTCACGATTGCCATTACCTACTGCAATCTTCTTCTCTGCTTCTTCTTCTGAATACAGTCCCATTTCAATAAGTTCCTTGATATCATCAGGAATATCATCTTCTGTAATATTCACAGTAGATCCACCTTCTACTAAATTACCTGTAACTGTAATCTCAGTAATTTTACCCTTCTTAGGTTTAAAAAATCTCTGAAGCATCTTAGCTGTAATCTCTGGATTCTCATTGATAGCGACTTCAAATGTCTTAGGGTATGTAACATTCTTCTTAACTTCAATCTTCTCTCCGTCAATCTTAGGCTTTCCAACATAGTCAACAACATATGCTGCCAGTTCCATAGTACCCTTATCATCATTTTTCTTTCCGATACTCTTTGAATCAACAAGAATTGTCTGTGAGAATGTAGCCTTGAAATCTGCCTCATCGTCAATTTTTGAAAGTACAATAGATGTAATCTCTTTCTTTGTAGAAACATTACCTTCATACTCACTGTAACCGATTGTACCCTTTACATTTACAATCATTCCGTCCTCAAGATGCTCATTCAGATACTCTACTGCATCATAAGCTGTGAGGAACTTCTTATATACAGTCTTATCCTTTACATCTTTCTCAACACCAACTGTTAAGAATGAAGAATCTGAAATGCTATCATACAGAGATTCATCAAGACGATCCTCCCACGCAATCTCTACTGACTTACTCTTTCCTGTATCGTCCTTCTCATCCTTGCTGTAAGCACGAATTACATTATCCTTATCAGGGAAGAAACCACTTCTCATCTCTGCATATACTGTGTTGCCATTCCCACAATCAACACCTACATACATACTGTTATCTGTCCAACCAGAATCATAACTATTGTCAAGATTAAATGTCTTGTCTGTTACTTTTACACGACCAATAAGATTGAATACTGCCTTACCTTTTTTTAATGCTTTTCTTTCTTTTGTCTTTGCCAAATTACTTGTCCTCCTTAAAATTAAAAAAATATATAAATATTGTTAATAAAACAATCTATCTAAACGCCCAAAAAGGACGGAACACAGAAAATAAATTTATGTAAAAATCTATCTTCAACAGTGATTTTTGAGTATAAAAACCCAAGGGTATGCTGTTCTTCCACCCATACAAATGCTTTCCACATTTATTTATTCTCTTGTTTGTCACGGATTTTATATATTATTCGTGACATTTTGTTTTGGAATTTTTGAACTGATTTGTTCTTAGTATTTATTTCACTCTGTTAATTTTAATCCAATGTAATCTTCGATGACTTAACACGCTTAAAGCATCATCAAGACCTTCGCAATAAGCTGATTGACAATCGTAGTTAGAATAATTTTTCATATTACCAATTAGTTTATTAACATATTCCTGCTCATCCTTCTTGTCTATTGAAAGCAACCGAATTTTTTCCATACATTTGTTACAAATATCTAATTTGTTAAATAATCTATTCCAGATTCTATATCCATTTGTAAAACCACGACATCGGATATCTGTTTTAAGAATGTCGCCACAAATATCGCAAGTTCTGTAATTTACTTTTGCCACTTTCTTACCTCACTTATATATTCTCTCTTACCATCTTGGGAATTTTCCATTATGTTCTAATCTGATTTTATTAAGCATGTCGGCTAATCCAAGCATAAGTGTTTCAATTTCTTCTACACTATCGAATTCATAAAATTCCTTTGTGCAAAAGCCTCGTTTTGTGCCAGTTGATAATCCATATTTAGAACCATCCATTAGCTTATATGTTAAAATCATTTCCACATCTCTGCCATCTTTTTTCATCTCATTTTACCTCCTCAAAATCCACAGGAAACAGTGATTTACAATCAACTTTCTGTTTTTCTATGATAATAAGCCACATCTCTTATGTGTGTATTTTTAGATACAGACCAATAACTGATTCCATCTAATATAATGAGAAATTCATTATGTGTTAGCTTACATAATAATCTTGTAATCTTTACAATAATTTTCTTACTCATATATTTTCCTTTCACTTGCTTATTCTCTCCCATTATAATGCCTCCTTCCATACTCTGCAATCAACAATGCCTCTGCAATTCCGTCGTGTCTTTTCTGCATCGTTCTGTAGCCTTCAAATTTACAGAAGGAAATAGTCTCTTGCATACTTCGATAGATGTATTTTTATCACTTGTTACACTAAATTCTTTTTTCCACTTTTGAGGTGTAACAAGTTCATAAGGTATTCCATATGCTTTTAATACACCTTGAATAAATCCAAAATTCATTCCAAAATTGAAAGTGCTAGACACCCCTTGCTTAGGCATTGCATGAACGTGTTCAAGATAACAGATTACACTACCTTGCCAACCTTGTGTATATACAAATCCAAGATAATTTATTAAAACATCATCAGAATATGGAAATGCTTCACAACTATTCTTATCATCACTTATGCAAGCTATTCCACCATTCTTTCCTGGATCCACTCCAATATAAATCATTATTTCACTCTCACCTCCAACTATATATTCTCTTATCTCAATCCTACATTATCTACAAATTCAACTGTACCTTTTGGAACAAACACTGTAATTTCGTCACCATAATTTATATGTGGCTTAGCAGTTATTTCAATATAAGGTTTATCATTTGTCTGTTGAATATTTACCGTTCCTTGAAACATATGAATCTGATCATTATAACAAACAGTAATCACATCATAATTATGAGATGGTACATTAGACGATACTGAGTGATAAATTGCATAAGTGCCATCTTTTATTTCCTGTAATCCATACGAATATTTTTCTGTATATTCTCCATAAGATACAATTTTATATACTCCGAAGAATATTGCTGCAATTATCACTACAACAAATATCGTATTTTTTATATAAGCTTTAATAATCTCACCTCCAACTATATATTCTCTGTTTTATCTCAATTCTGTCTTTTGTCCTTTTTGTCCTTATCCATTACATCTTTCATAAAATATGGCTTAGTAACAATATCAAAAATTATGTAGTAGAGATGGTTACAGAAAGCAAAGAATTTTATATTTTTGCAATCCAAATCATCACCACCAAGATCTTCTGCTATATTTTCAATAATAAAAGTGACAATGGCATTTCTATTGATAGGAACATTGTGATGAATATGAGATTTTACTAAATAGACCAATCTATCTTCCACCTCTTCAAGTTCAAATTTGTATACATTTTTATATAATTCATTATCTTCGTCTTTTGATTCACCAAAAACTGCCTCAAACATAAAGTTCTGAAAATCTTCCTGACGAAATGCTTCTCTAATTTTATTCTCTGTCTCTTTTTCAAATCTCATATTCTTTACCTCCACAACCAAGAAATGTCAGTTTCCTTCGACTCTATTTCTTCACTGTTACATTGAAAACTGACCTTAAAATGCAGATAATCAACCAAATACCAGTCGCAATAGACCATTTAAATGTCAAACCAAAGCACATTGTAATAAGCTTGATTATTCCACATGTAACAATCCAACTAAGTCCATAACATAATGCCAAAATTGTAATGACAATAACTGCTGTTGCGCCACCTTTTGTTAATTTTTGCTTTAAATTACTCATATGTATATTCTCCTTTATATTTACTCTTCACCAATAAACACCAACCTATCAATATATTCTCTACCTTCGCCCTTGAAAATAGGAATATCTGTATCAATAATCCACTCATTTTCTGATTTAGAAGAATCTCTTAACTGTGCAGTTGCCATAACACTATCAGTTTCAATAACAATCTTATTTCTTACACAGCAACTTCCTCTCTTCTGATAAGTAGGTAAATCATTCCAGTTGATACCTTTCTGAGTCATAAGCATATCTTGAATATCATTACACGACTTATTCTGTAATTCCTTGTGTGAAAAATTGGCTTGACCTACCATCTGAATTGAGTTACGAGAAGCATCAAGTTGTCGCCAATATACGAGATTTGTTACTTCTTCTTTTGGAATATTGAAACAACGAGCATCAAACATTGCACCTTTGTCAACTGCATTCTGTAAAATTTTAATATAATCAGCTAAATACTGATCGTCATAATTCTCATATAAATAGTCACCAACATTATCTCTGAAGAATTTATTAAAAGCCATCGTAGCCATACTTGCCGCAATACTACATAACTTATCAACTCTATAATCAAAGAAACAATCTGTATTTAACTTATCATAATCAATGAGAAGTAATGTGATTTCATCGCTCTGTTGATAAGATAATTTGCAATTCTGAATATTTTCGCATAAATATTTAGTGGTATCCTGCATTGATTTTATAAATACTTCATCAAATGGTCTTTCAAATCCTCTTGTGAAGCTATGCCCAGCTCTCATGTCTAGCCTCAAAATCACTGGCATTCTTCGCTGAAGATAATATCTATTCCTTTTTTCATAACCTTTCATTCTTTCTGCTAAGTCCGATATGTCCATGATTTATACCTCCTAATCTGTAATCTCAACATTGTAACTCATCATTGCTTCATAACATTTTTTTATTATTGCCCCATTTTTATATTCTTGTTCTGCTATTTTCTTAATCAAATCTTCCTTATAGTCTTTATATGCATAAAAAGCATCATTCGGATTATTATAAGTTCCAGTGAACACTCACACCACTAAATCATCATGTACTGGCATATATGTACCTCTCTTTCAATATGTATATTCTCCTTTACGCTTCAAAATTGAACTCATCAGATGAAATCTTATTGTTAATAATCTTCTGATAAATGTCTATATACATCTCATCTTTATCTCTGTTATAAGTAACTTCTGCATATTTGTTGCCCATTGGCTGTCCCCAAATAGTACACTTCTTATAACCTAATTCATGTGCAAACCACACAAGATCCAACTGGTCAATACTGATATTTTCACTCAATGTCTGAATTACTGCATTCTTTGCAGCTTTTTCAAATTCGTAACTTGTCATTATAATTACCTCCACTTTAATATTCTCTTAATCAGTTACTACTTCTGTTTCATTGCTTTATATAAACTTTTTTCTAAAGTTCCAATTTCTTTCTTTAAGTTCCTTACTTCTTCTTTTTTATTCCTTAATAAATTTACTAATTCAGTAACATTGTTTTTAACTTTTTCAATATCAATGATGCAATGAGGGAATTTATAATTTGAATAAATAAGAAGCTGCATAGGATAAAATTCTTCATCTGTAAGCTCTTTTACAAGTTTAAAGTCGTTAATTTGAGAATCATCAAGACCATAATTTCTGTAAGAATTCCTATTTATTATTATATTATCAATTTTGAATCTTAAATCCGTATGACCTTGATCCATATAAGCATCTAAATAACTTGGTTTTTCTATGTCTCCATATCTTCCGTAAACCATATCAGACACAGATAAAACTAAATAAAAAGCATCTTTTGCAGGATTATAGTATATACATTTTTCTTTTAAAATAATTCATTTCTCCTTTATATTTTATATTTTCTCTCCTTCTGTTCGCAAGAAATCGAAATTTTATGTGGTTTTTACAAACCTTCCTGCTTCACAGATCTCGTAGCCTACTATCTCCACAGGCTTAACATCCGACACATACTGCCGTACATTTTATATTTAAGATGCTTCTCGCAATCTCAAACCTTCTATTAATATATTCTCTGCTGCGTTAATATCTCTATCGTGTTTTGATCCGCATTGAGGACAAATCCATTCTCTAACTGATAAATCCTTAACACCTTTATTCTGATAACCACAACAACTACATATTTGAGAACTTGCAAAAAATCTATCTACTTTTATATATTCTCTGCCATACCATTCGGCTTTATAAGATAATTGTCTGGTTAATTCATACCAACTACAATCAGATACCGATTTTGCAAGATTATGATTTTGCCGCATACCTTCTATATTCAAATTCTCACTCACTATCACTTGGTTTTCGTTTATAAGTTTGTGAGAAATCTGATGTAAATTATAAAGTCTGATATTACGAATTTTCTCATATACCTTTGCTACTTTTATTCTCTGTTTTTCATAGTTAGCACTACCTTTTTGTTTCTTAGCAAGTCTTCTTTGCTCTTTTGCTAACTTATCTTCGTATCTTTTAGTAGTGAGAATATTATTAAATTTTTCACCATCAGAAGTGATAAGTAAATCTTTAATGCCTAAATCAATACCAATTGAATTATCACTCTTTGGTAGATATTCGTATTCTGTTTCAAATAATATTGAAGCATAATATTTGCCAGATGGATCTTGTGAAATTGTTGCAGAACTAATTCTTCCAATGATCTTGCGGCTATATGCCATTTTCAGCATCCCTACTTTAGGAACTCTTAATTTATTGCCTTCAATACGAACTGTATGGCTACCATTATTTACACTATTGTTAGTTTTGTACGATTTTCTACAATTTTTCTTATTCTTAAATTTGGGATATCCTCTATTTTCAGTAAAAAATTTTTTATAAGCATTATCCATATTAAAAACAGAATTTGTTAGAGCATATTTATCCACCTCTTTTAACCATTCGTACTCTTTTTTAAGAACACGATTTACATAATTGTTGCAATCAGTTTTGCTCATTGATACGTTTTCTGATTTATATTTGTCTTTTTTATAAGATAAACATTGGTTGTATACAAATCTTACACATCCAAAGGTTTTCTGAATCAGTTCTTCTTGCTCTTTGCTTGGATAAATTCTATATTTATAAGCCTTAAACATTTGCTATCACCTCTCTTTCTAATAAGATTATATAACCGTTATATAACCTTTGTCAAGTAAAAGTTATATAACTTGACTATAACCGTTCTATATGTTATTATTCTCTCAAACGGAGGTGATTATAATGGCAGTTGGGAAAGATAAAACTGGTGTACTTATCAATATGAACAAAGATATAAAAGCCAAATTAGAAGAACTTGCTAGAAAAGATGGACGTTCCTTAACTAATCTCATCAATAAAATACTTACTGAATATGTGGAGAGTCAGAAATAATCTGACTCTCCTTCTCTTCACTCAGCAATCTCTTACAGTTCTCATACTGAATATCATTCGTCTTATAAGCGTTTCTGAGATTACTTTCTAAGCAGCGAATAATTCTTATTAGCTCATCCTTTGTCATATGTTTTAAAGAGCTGTCTGCCAAAGTATGTTTCCCATCGCCTATCGCCATATAGTTATCCTTCTAATCGTTTTATTCAACAACATATTCACCATCTGCATCATAAAGAGTCTGTATAATATCATACAATTTTTTAGCATCTTCTTTATAAATCCAACCGTATCTTGGGGAAGTACCGTAATCACCGTATCGTAAAACTAACCATGACCAAAAAATTCCACCAAATTCGTCAACTTTATCTCTACCACATTTAACTTTCCAGTCAGGTCGTTTTGCACTATCAAACTTGTCTGTAGATTCAAACATCTTATGTAATTCATTCATTATATCAGTTATATCTTCTTCATATCCGTTGTAACACGCAAGGGATAAAAAAGAATTAATTGCATCTACATCTCCTTGCGCAAATTTATTATTATTTTCCATTATTCACACCTCCAATCTGTCCAAACGAAAGAAAAATTTCTTGCTAATCTAACCACCTGTTATCCAAATAGTAGAACCCAAATACCATTCCACCAATTAAAATAACCCAAAAGATCCAGAAAATAATAATTGGAAAGTCAGATTCTAGCCTTTCTATCGTCTCATCAATAGTCAAATTATTATAAAATGATGTGTTATCAGAAATGGTTTTATTTCTCAAATCTGTAAAAATTGTTCCTTTATATTCAGTGCCAACACCATAATATTTGTACCTCACATGACTCGATTCTTTGATTGTGTCAATATAATCAGTACCAGGTAAATCAATCTTATTACTTGCGAAATTCACTCCACAAAATGATACTTCTTTGCACTTAATATCTTCACTTCCAACTCTATCCCAAGTCCAATATGTTTCTATTGTAGTATACGAATGTCCTTTGCCATCAGTATGAGTAACAATTCTTGTATGCATCGTATATCGCTCTTTAACTTTTTCTACATACATATATTCTCCACCGATTTCAGGATATGTAACTGTATCTACTGCTTTCAAATCGCCATATACAAACGCATTACCAACATTTGTATCCATTCCATATTGGAACATTTCTTGACTTTCTATCTTAACAGCTTTGTTATAAATTTCATTTTTATCCATTTGATATTCTGAAATCTTGGAAGAAATCAGAATACCAAACAGAATCATAACTGCAATGATAGAAATACTAGCCAAAATTTCACGTTTTGTTATTTCAAAATCGCCAAAATCAAAACCTTTTCTACCATATCTGTATTTACTCATATATAATCTCCTTTATATCTCCATATATACCCACCAGCTTTTTTGGTATAATTGTTACAACATGAAATTATGTTACTCGAAGAAACATTAGTACAACCTGAAGCCTCATGTATAGTTTTAAATTCTGCAATAAAGTTATCATTTAAATCAAATTGACATACGGGAGAATACTTTTCATTATACACATTGTATTTATCAAAATCGTCATCCAAATACCTCCATACATAACCTTTAACAGTCTTTCTTCCCTTTTTACCTTTACAACAACTAATAATTGAAGATGTTGATGTATTTATAGATAATGATGCCGCCGATACGCTTTCCCAAATCCGAAGTAGTTCTCCGCTTGTTGTAAATTGTTTTACCTTAACTCTCCGTTTAGGTTGTTGATATTTTTTTAAATTATACTTATCAAAGGTATCTCCAATATATCTCCAAACATAGTTTTTTGATGTTTTATAAAATCCTTTACAGCATTTTGCAATTGAACTTGAATCAATATCAAGTATTCTTCCTGCTTCTCGTATAGAATTCCATGATTTGATTAACTTTCCATTTAGGTCATATTGATTTACTGGATCTGAAAATCTTTCTGCAATTTTTCGTTTGGCTTGTTCGGTATGATGAAGTCCTAAAAATGTCGCCTCGCCTCCATTTGAAATATTATAGCCATACTTAGAATCATTACTTTTTAATTGCTCTATAAGTAATTTTTCAAGGTTGGAAGCATCTTTCTGAGTCAAATTATTTCTAACAACAATATGAATAAAATTCTCCCATCCATATTTGTCAATCGCTCTCCTAAAATATTGAGTTTTATATCCATTACCATTTTTGCCCCAACGATTTTTAACATTTTTTGCTGATGTTAATCCAACATAATATTTCCAACTAGGAGATATATGTATGTATACAGTGAATAACTTATTCATTCCATAATCTCGGAGCGTCAACTGGCGCATTGTAATCCAAATACTCATATTCCTGTACTTCATATCCAAGCAATCCAAGAAACTGTCTTGTAGGGAACTTTCTCACATATCGCTTATATTCCTTAATCTGCTTATTGTAATTGCTGCGATACTCTGCAATCATATTCTCTGTCATAGATAACTCATTCATAAGAGTCTTATAGTTCTCATTGGACTTCAGCTCAGGATATGCTTCTGCAACTGCTGTAATAGCTGTTGTTACATTCTCAATATCTCCTGTTGATCCACGACCATCGGCAACTGCTGTCAATGTATCAGCTTCATGTTTGTCATACTGTTTTACGCAATCAGCAAGGTTATACACAAGGTCAACTCTTCGCTTTTCCTGTACCTTAATATCTGATGACGCTGTATTTACCTGTTCCTCAAGTGCAATAGCTTTATTCTGCGAACTCTGTACACCAAATACAATCATCAAAATAACTGCTAATACTCCTACACCAATAATTACTGGCACTTTCCAATTTGTGTTCTTCATTTAAAATCTCCTTTATATGTAATATTTTTTGAAGTTCTAAAAGCCTTATTTTTTAATGCTTTCGTAACCTCTCAATTTGTTATTCTCTACTTTTTATTCATTTTCTTTACAAATTCACGATACTTCCTTGTATATTCGTAAGAATCTCCAAAAATATTATTAACAGCCTTATAAAGTTTTGGTTCATATTTTTGAATAATTTCAAGCTCATTCTCAAAATCTCTTCCAAATGGACAACCTGCACAACCTGTTCTTGGTAAGGCATAAACAACATAACAATCTGAATGCTCAACATTATAAGCGTTTTCATAATCAATTTTGTCAGAATCTTTATACCAAAATAGAGGTCTATAATTATCGCATCCATCATCGCCTTCACTAAAACACGACTTATAGGATGTGGCTCTAACACCACCTTCTGCTCTTCGCACACCAACTATATTTAATTCATATGTATTTTCTTTTATTAATTTATGAGAAACGTCCTTTTTTGCATACTGACAACATTTTGATGAAATTTTAAATGTTGGTGGATTTTCAATAATAAACTCTTTAAGCCATTTATTATTTGCAATATTAAAAGCATTCGATTTCTTTAAATTACACCACCACAGCAAAGCAGCTTTACACTTAGGATATTCCTTATATAATTCATCAAACGATTTATCTTCCCATTTAAAATCATGTCTTTGAAGTCTATCTATATATTCAGCAGCTTGTTTGTTTATAAACGGTTGACCATATTGCTTACATGATAACGGAATAGGCTTAATTGCCTTATATGGTTTTATCATTATATTATATTTATTTTCCAAATACTTTAAATGTTCTTTAGTCGCTTGATATTCAAGACCAGTATCAAACCAAACATAATCAACTTTATTATCTTTGTCACATCGCCACACAATATCAAGCATCACATCGCTATCCGATCCACCTGAAATGGAACATACAATTTTCTTATATTTTGGGCTGTTAATTTTTGACCATGCTCTAACCAAATTATCACCAATAATTTGATTACGTGGGCATGTATTTAATAATTCATCAAGCGTTTTTGCTTTTCGTAATGAATTAGTATTTTTATTGTTTGTAGTCATAATCTCTTATTTTTCATAGAGATTGCGCAATCTAAATTACCTATAGGTTTACTATTTTTACCTTTCTGTATTATAAAATCATTGATTTTCCTAGTGTTTGCAACCACTATAAGAAAATACTATTTCTTCTTGTTACTGGGATTCCCATAGCCGAATGGCTTAGATATGATTAAAAATTTTTCCAATGAAAGATTGGATTCTTATGATGATACAATCTCATAAATAATATCATCGTGATATTTACCATTCTTATCCTTAATTGAATCTTTTAGAATATGTTTCGTTCCATTGTGTTTCTTGATAAAGCTATCATATCCTCTACAAGCAGGATTACCACTTACAGCGCTCCATTCAACTCTATGTAATGTTTTAATCAGTTCTTCTAATTTATCGAATACATCTCTTCCAACTAAGACATTTCCTCTGTCAAATGAGAACAATCCAAAGTCATATGCTTTAGATGCATACCAATTAACGGAATATCCTAAGTAACCAATGAGTTTTTCGTTCTTATCAATTATTGCATATTGAAATTGACTCTCATTTGAACATTCTGCAATTTCAGGACTCCAATTGCACATGCAACCTGTTTCATACATCATATCTGTTGTATAGTAATATTTCTGAAATTCTTTCTTAATTTGTTCTTTATATAAAATTGCAGGTACTAACACTTAATCACCTCCTCTTTTCAATAATTCAAGGATATGTTGCTTTTCTGTGAAGTTACTACAATATTTCTCAATGCCTTGTGCCATAATATCTTTTAATTCATCTTCCTCATATGTAGAGCCAAATTGCGACCAACTACAACTATGTTCTATATCATTGTGTACTAACGCAAGTTTAAATACACTGCCACCATAATTCTTATATGCATTTAATTTGATAGCTTTAATGTGAGGAATTTCTAAACGCCAATTATGCTCTTTATATTCAAACTGAATATTAGTAGCTTGACCAAAATTAAAATCAATGAATTTAACATCATTCATGTACTCAATATCAAGAAGTTTTTTAATATAATCAACATACCAATCATATGCTTCCTTTTCTTTATATTTCTTTCTTTTATCAAGCTTATTACCATCAGCATCCTGATTATTTGATAACATATTTAACCATTCTCTACACGTTTTAATAGTAGATGGCTGATCAAGTAGCATATACTGAATGTTCTCTTTGTAAGTGCGAAATGTCTGTTGTTCAATAAGGTCATATTCATTCTTCATGTCATCTAATGCTTGTTTCTTTGCAGACAATCTTCTTTCTGCTTGTGCAAACTTATTTAATGAATCCATTTCATATTCGCCATTATAGTTGTATGTGCCATTTTTATATACTAAAGACATTAATCATTCACCTCACTTTAATATTCTCTCTTTGTGACCAAATGAATCCTGAATTTACTGTTGCTCTACTTAACAAACTTTAAACATAGATTAATTAAATTTATAACAAGTGCCATACAACAAAGAACCAATGCATAACATGAACTCCATAAAGGCTCTTTCTTAATACATTTTTTATAAATTGGAAATCCAATCAACCATAATAGCCACGCCACAGCTACAATCACAAATAAAATAATCATAAATGTCTTCATAAACAATCTCCTCTATTTACAATTCCCAAGTCCAACTTTATAGTCATCCTTTACATCAATAGTTACTTCTCTCTGAAATTTTCCTTCTTTATCATACAAAGACAAGTAATATCTGTTTCCACGCTGCTCTAATACAACATCTTCATTTTCGAATAACTGAACTCGTTTCTGTTTCTGTACTTTTTGTATTATTTAAAATTCTGATGAGTGATTATATCCTCACCATTCAGATGCAAAATCACCTGCAATCTTTCGATTGATTAAGTAGCTCTTAGTCGACTTTATTATTCTCTGAACCATTCTTGTTCTGTTCATACTTTTCAGAGATATCATAATATTTTCTTGCTTCCTGTTTACTCTTTTCAGTAACTTGTCCACTTTCCATCCAAAGAGTTGACTTTGCAATATTTCTAGCAGCATTAAAATCAGCATTAAAACCAGTTTTCTCATATTTCTTATGACTATCACAATTCTCATTCGCACATTCAAATACTGACTGTGATTTTCTCTGACCAAATTCCCAATTACCACATACACTGCAAATCTGTGATGTATAACAAGGATTGATTTTTCTTACTTCTATTCCGTATTTAGCTGCTTTATATGTAATATAATCTTGAAGCTTATAATAACTCCAATTTCTCAGGATAAAATCGCTTGTATCATATCCTGTTAAATTCTCAATATTTATGTATTTAGCATTATGCTTTAAAGCAAAATCAACAACTCTCTTACTTATCATGTGACAATATGTTTCAACAAAATGTGCTTCTGCTTTCTGTAATCTTTCCAATGCTTTCAATTTCTTTGCTCTACCATGACCGCCAGAAGTATTTCTCAATGACTTCTGTAATCTTCTTCTCTGAGCTTGCATTTTAGTTCTTATTCTTAGAAAGTCATCTGCATTTCCAATTGCCAATCTCTCGTAAAGATTATTATTTAAAGCACACATCGCAGGAACAGCAATACCTAAATCAACACCTACTACTGTATTTTCGTCTAACTCTCTAAGTTGTTTTGGAATAGATATTGAAAGATTCAAAATGATTGATTTACCATCAATTTCAATACTGCTTCCTTGCACTTTATAATTCTCTTCTAATATATTTTGTACAACAGATCTTAACTCTAATGACCTATGCGGATTACCAAATACAACCTTGAATACAATTTTATTAACCCACTTGACATATACAGCTAAATCAGAATCGTTAATTTTATCTAAGAAATCCTGATAAGTTTCATATTCGTGATAAAAAGTTAAGTTTCTACCTCTTGTAATAAGTGGATTGGTTCTCTTATAATTAGTTACTGTTCGTTCACCTTTAGCCAATCCATTCTTTAAAGCTGTGCTGAAATCCTGCTTGACTTTTTGCGTAACAGCTGATGGTGTATCTACGCCTGTTGCAAAATCAATATCTTTTAATATAATATTAGAATTTGTCATTATTTCTTTCTGTCTTGCCTTAAATTCTTCATTCTTAATATCACGATTATATTTGTAATATTCACTCATAAGCTGTCCCATAAGTAAATTACACGCTTGATACTGAGCATACTGACCATTTCTAATAAAGTCATATACTCTATTGATTTCCTCCTTATCTCCTACTGGAAATAATTTAATTTTTCTACAAATTGTCATTCTATCGTTTCCCATAATTTGTAAATCTCCTTTATATTTTCATAATTTTAAATATGTCTAAAACTAAAAACAAAGAATATCAGACATTTAAAGTTTTATATCTATGTAATTTTATATACATCTAAAACAATTGAATCAAATTTATCTTTATCACTTAAGTTTTATACCTATGTATATGCATCTAAAACCTCAAACTTATTACATAGATTTTCAATGAGTCGCATTGCGCTCACGATTCGGCAGTAAAATCTACCGCAATAGAATTGATTTTAATTTCATTTATATATTCTCTTAATAAGATGTAATTTTATGTGCTCTCAAAACTGTTGCTCATAACAATAGATTCAAGTGACGCATTTTGTTAATATGTAATTTCATATACTTCCAAAACAAGATGGTTCATTTCAATGAGTTCCTGAAATTTTGTTAATATGTAATTTCATATACTTCCAAAACCCCAAATTACATACAAATTACATACTTTTCAGTGAGTGGAATTACCCTCACTATTCGGACTCAAAATAGCCCGTAGTCAAAAGACTAATGATTATAGGATAAACTGGCTTGAATTAGCCAAATAGATTTGTTACAATAGAACAAATATAGTTTATCCTATATTTTATTCTCTGTAGAACAGATTGTTAGGTCGCCAAACTTGTGCAATCTGTTCTACTGTTTTTTGTTTCAATATCTAAATAATATTCATTCGTTAATGGATTTACATATATTCGATTATCAGGTGAGTCATAATCACAACGGTTACACATCTTTATTCTCCACTCTTAATGATTTCTTCTAATGTTCTTGGCGTGTAATTCATATAATTCTTCATACATCCGACATTCCACATATTACATGGCTTATCATATAAAGCTGTCATCTGATATTTTACTTGCTGTATTATATTATCTTCAAAACCTGTATGTACATGACCGTAGAGATGGTAGCTTCTGTAGTAGTGATTCTTAAAGCAAGGAATTGGATAATGGCACAGAACTACAATTTTACCATCACCAATATCGAGTTCCTTGTAATCGGTAATTTCACAGAATCTACTCTGTAATTCCCTATTTTTTAATAACTTGCCATCATGATTGCCCTTAATTAGATGTATATTCCCATTCAAATTGTTAAAAATTTCAATAGTTTTTGTTGTGTTGTACCACGAAATATCTCCAAGCAAATATACGTCATCATCAATTCCGACTGTATTGTTCCAATTTTTAATAATCGTTTCGTCATTCTCTTCAATTGATTTAAAAGGTCTGTTGTCAAATGCCATGCAGTTTTTATGTCCAAAATGTAAATCTGATATAAAATAATTCATACTTTTCACCTACTCATTATTCTTCAATAAGAATTCAGGACTAACCGCTTTAAATGACTGCTTTCCATCTTCGCTTCTGAATACAATTCCTTCTCTGAGAGTATCGTATAACTGACTCTTACCTGTTGCATATTCAAGAACTTCTGGTACGGTCATTCCTTTAATAGGTGCATCTTCAGATAAAATAGGAACGAACTTTAACCCTAAATCATTTACAATTTTCTTTGCTTCTACAGATCCGACTCGTCCACTTGGATAAATCAGATTGAAAATATATAAATCTGGTTCTGTAACATGATATTTATTACTCTGAACATTGGATGCAACACATTCTCCTTGAATTGCTACCCACTCATTATCTCCAATCAGCTTATGAAGAACCTCTTCAATGTTGTATTTCTCAGCAACACTCCAAAATGAAGATGTATCTTTTTTCCACTTTCTGAGATTTCTTGAACATACTGCAAAATCATATGTATCCTTGTTCCAAAAATGTTTACCTTTTACTCGCTGTAATGTAAATGAACCACTCTGCCCATCAACCTTTTCAGTTGCAATCCACTTACAGTCCATATTCAGATAGAAAGGTGCATTCTGAATTCTTGTTTCGTCAGTCTTACTAATAAAACTTGGAAAGCCTTTGGCTTGTTTCTTTGGTAATACAAGCTTTCTAAACCAAGCCATTCTCATTAAAAATTCAGGATATTTCTTCGCAGGTGTCTTAGTATTTTCTGTATCTACCTCTTCCTTATCCATTGTTGGCTCATATTGTGTAATACCAAGAATCTCTGTTACATCATCTCCAATGTTATATTCTCCTTCTGGAAGAATTGATAATGGGAATACAATTCCCTGGCTGATCACACCTGCCATCTTCATTGTCTTAATGCGGAATTTCTTACTTCTTAAAAATTCAAACTCAGGCTTTTCAGGGAATACAGAATCAATCTCTGCAAATACAACCTTATCTCCTACCTTAAAATGCTTCTGAACAATTACTGTCCAACCTAATACTGTTGCTAATACGATTCTATCCTTACCCTCAATCGGGATAATAGAATTAATTTCTTCAATATGCGCTAATGCTCTTGCCATTTTCAGTACCTCTCTTTCTATTTTCTATGTATTTATTCTCTTATCTCAACTCAATCTCACCGAATTTTAATGTGTCATCTTCGAATACTTTATTGCCAAGATAATATCCAACTAAACCACCTGATATTTTTGCATTTTCAAATACAGATACCTTACACTGGTCTGCTAACCTATTAATAGTATCTTTATTAGCGAATATATACGGATAATAGTTTTCATCGCCCGTATTATTTCTTACGGTTTCTTGCTGTTCGTACATATTCTTTCTTAATACATTTTCATCTATTTCTTTAACTATTGAAAATTTACTCATTTATCTCCTTTCAGAAGGAAATGCTTTTTTATTAAGATTGTTTCTTAGTAGCTTCCTTCAAAAATTTTTCCATATTATCAGCGTCTTTATCTGTGAATTTTCTTAGTTTTTCATAACACTTTCCTGTCATCATAAGTGTATTATTCACTAGCAGTATTTTCGTGTTATCTGGTACAATTTTTATGCCGTATCTTTTCAACCACTTCTTATTAATACGTTTTTTCTTATGGGTTCTTCTTTGAATATCTTTAGTGATATACTCAGTTATGAGGTTTTATAACGTGAAATACTGATACATGCACTCATTTCTATATTTTTGTATAAGACTCTGTTCAATCATCTTTTTATCAAATTCATCCAATGAATTATATATATCCATAATATGTTTACTTGGATTATTAAGACAGTCAGCATACTCTTTGTCGTTTTCTGCTTGCAATTTTATATAATCAAATGCATCACACTCGTTGCTAAATCCAACATCAAGCTCATTACCATTTTCATCTTTTATAAATATTACTTCACCAGATGCGTGAGTTTCTGGATTAGGACTTCTAGTTAATTTGTATCTTTTCATATTGTTATTCTCCTATTTCTATCTGGTCATCATCCAATAATCCAAATTTTCGTAAATAATACTGTTTGGTTTTATCATCGACTCTACAATAAAAATTATGTCTTCCTGATTTCTGTAAAGATAACGTATTTATATTAAATTCTGCGTTCATAATAATAAGCAATTCATTTAATGTAATATCATAACAATGAAATGTTTCGCCTATCAGAAGCTTGTAGTAATTCTTCTCTAATTCTGTTATTATTTTCACCTACTTTCATCTCCGAAAGAAACGTGGTTTTTATGTGGTTTTTCAACCTCTGAAAGCCTTAATTTTAGGGCATTTCAGATTGTGTTCTAAACCTATAACAGAGATTACTTACAAATCCTTCTATCTCGTTATGAATATTTGCTGTATCATCTTCCATATACTCAACGTACAAATAAGACAATGTATCTTCTTTATCCAGTAAGAACTCTTCAAAGTCATCTGATATAATATTCTCTGAAAAATAATTAATAATCTCTTCTTTGATACAATACTCATATGAGTATCGTTTTAATAGTTTCTCGCTTGATAAGTCGGAATTGGTGACTAAATCACCAATCCAACTACTCATCTCCTCGTTTAATCTTTGTATTAATTTATCCATTTTAATTTACTTTCCTATTATTTTTTATTTCTTTAATTGCTTCCCCAATAATTTTAAATTCTTCAATAGTAAACCGATTTCCACGTACCATATTACAAAGACTACAACAAGGTACAACATTATTTTTACAATGCCCCTTACTATTGTTTATTCTATCTAATCCAATATTCTCTGTATCTCCACAATAAAAACAAGATTGGTTTAAGATATTCTTGAGTTCTTCATCGGTTAGATTATATCTTGAATTAATAGGATATTTCTTGTCTCTGTATTTGCATTCCCTTTTAATTCTCTTCCAACTCGGTTCATTAGAAGCATTCCTTATTTTAGGGAGTTTAGGTTCTTTTCCTTTTCTTATATATCTCTATTTTGTTATCCTTATAGTATTTGATAATACTTTTTCTGATATTTTCTTTATGCTTTTCTGACATCTCACCCTTGTTTCCACAAGACCTACATAATCTTTCTTCACAGCCTTTATATGGTTTTATATATCCTCTTGATACACCACAATTATTACAATAGATATTGTATTTAGGATAAATATAGCCATCTTTATCTTCTATTAAAATAAAATCCTTATAATCTATCATATTAATTTATCCATTTTATCAAAGTGTTTCCCATGTATCCTTTTTCAAAGCAAAATCACGCATAAGCAACTGCACTACCACCACCTGCTCTCATTTCATCAAAAAGAGCGTTCTTCGCACATAAGATACGACTGCTTGAAACATAAACACATTTTGGTGGGTACTTTTTAAATAATTCCTTACGAGCTTTTCCTTCAAGAAACTGAACTTTAAGAAACATAAATACTCTGCAACCATCAGGAATTAATGTCATTGCATGTTCAATAAATTCTTTTGCATATTTGTATGGGGGATTTGTTAAGATATCGCCATTCCAAGGCTGATTATATGTAAGAAAATCAATTCCACCTTCACCATAACCTCTGTCGATCAGGTCGGTGGATCGAACTTCATAACCGAAACTCTTTAATCTTTCAGATAAATGTCCTTCGCCACAGGAACATTCCCAGATAGGTTTGTCAAATGTAACACCACCATCTTTTAATAAGACATCAATTGCAATAGGATCTGTCGCATAATAATCCTCATTCTGTCTCTCCTTGTCGGTGTGATTACTTGCACCCAAAGTCTTAAAAATACTATTCTTATTACCTGTCCAATCTTTTTCTGTATTATTTTTCAAATTTGTTCACCAATAGTAGCTGCGCAGCTTTACTCACATGTGAACGTTTTTCCTTTCCTTGTTTTGTAATTACATTATTATATTCTCTGTTATTTATAAATCTTTGGTAGTTTTTTAAAAGCAACTACATCATCTCTGAAGCAAACATTGTCCTTATAAATCCTTTTATCATTTAAATGAGTTTCATCGTTATATCCATATACTTCATATGTATTGTAAACATCTAATCGTCTATTATCTTTCCATCTTAGTGTATTTTCGTCCCAAAATAAATCCATAACATATGCTTGTCCTGGTTCTTCACCATATCTAATTGAGCATATATACCAACCACGCTTTTTAGGTATGTGTTTAGGATATGCTTTCCATCTATTGAACATATTTTTACCTCCATAGGAAACCAAAATTTCTTGCTAGTTTTTATCCAAAATTCCTACTTGATTACCCCAAGTATCCCATCCATCTCGTTCAATACGAGCAAACATTTCTAGTTTCTTAGCATTTGGAAACATATTTTCTAACATTTCATAAGCACACACTGGCTTTTTGCTATGTTTGGCAGATGGTTCTCTCAAAACTGTCGTATATTTTCCTCTCATATCTTCACATGGCATTAAAATATTACCCTTTTTATAGAACCATAAAAGATATTCATGTGAAAATCTCACGGTAAAAGCAGGTGCAACACCATTCTCTTTATCCCAAATGAATCTTGCGTGAAGTTCATATCCTAGTTCCTTCATCATCTGCTCTGTTTCATGAAGATATTTATCTATCGTCCACATAAATACATTGTGTTTTTCATTACACAAACTCAATGCTTGTCTATGTATTTCCTTAATTTCGTCCATAGTACATGTCTGATAATCAAGCTCTTTTCCTTGTTTTGGTCTACATTTACGTTTATTACCTTTTGTCTGTTTCCACGCAGGATCTGTGTAAATCAAATCATATTTATTATCTGTATTGTAAATATCAATCTGCATTTAATTACTTGGAGTAAGGAATTCCTTCTTGTGTACACGAACCTCGTCTCCTTTCTTTTTTTTTGTTGTAAAATCCTATGGAATTAGCACGTCTGCTAAAACCATATAAAAAAAATATTTCATTGTTATATTTTTGTTTTTTGGAAATACTTGAACGAATGTCCAAGTTAAGAAAATTTTCTATGCTATATTATTCTCTAATCTGTTATTAAAGATATTTTAAATCTATATCTCCATGAATTACTTCTTCCAAAGTCTGTTTCTTGCGAAGAAGTTTTGTCTCTAATGATTTGATTTCATCATTCAACCTACTTATTACTTTGTCTTTATTCTTTTTAGCATCCTTTTTAACAAACCACTTGCTACCAAATTGAGTACCACCACTTCCTATAGCAACATAGAATCTATCCGTTTCATCATAATCCCAAATATTGTTGCCATAATTCATAGTAACTTCTTCTTTATCAAATATCAGTTCAAACTCATCAATATTATCATCTGTAAGTTCAATCCTAAGACCACTACCATCGCTCCAAAAGTTATCAACCATTTGATATGTATCTTCGTATTCGTTATATTTGATCTCGAACACCCAGTTACAGCAATGGAATAATTGATTTTCGTATATAGAACCTCGATATTTAACATCTGGTTCATGTCTATATAGTCCAGTCATGCACAGTTTGTTAATATTTTCCTGTGATAGCACAATTCTCACCTCTCTTCTCATGAAAATTTGACCGAATCGCCTTTGAATAGAATTGCTTCTATATTAGATTATTCTCTGTTTATGACTCAACTTCTACAAACCTATATTCAAATTCAAGCCATCTCATTTTGTCATGTGTTATTTTAAACATCTCTTCGCCAGTCCATTTTTCTTTTAACTGATTTTCAATCTGTTCTTCGCTATCTTCAATATCAATCCAATCGCTTAATGGTGTTGATTCTGGATTAAATCCTTGCCATGCTCCACCTTGAGCAATAGGTCTGATTTGCTTTTTATATAATTTCACTCTCTCACATCGCTTGTTACTTTTACTTTACATTCAATCTCTACAACTTCTAACTGCATTCTCAGCAGTTTTTCTTGTTTCCCAATATTTGTGTCGAGGGTTTGTAATATTACTTACTAATTTTCCTGTTGATTTATCCATTACACCATATAAGGTAAATTCATTTGTCATTCATTTCACCTCATTCTACGAAGATTTTCTCAATAACTTTCAACTTAATATTCTGACTAAATTTAAATTCTGAACCAGCAGCTTTTGGATGACCACCGCCACCAAATAAACTTGCTACATCTTTACCAAGATCAATATCTTCTTTAACGGTTCTATAAGATACCGTACAACCATCAATATCAATCATAGCCACAAAATCAATTTCAGGATGCATTTTACAAAGTCTATTACCTAATTCACTAACAAACCTATCTGCAAATACAAAACCACAAACCTTACCACACATAGGACTGGTAAACATAGTTTCATTCTTCTCTTCGATATATCTATCAATTTCATCCTGCTTAATCTTCAGAATAACCTCATCTTTAGCATATAATCTTGGGAATACCTCATCATGGATTTCTGAAATGCACCAATGAATAAAATCATCTCGACCGTAAAGATATAATAAATCATTTACCTGCTTACAAATAACACCATCTTCACCAAGTTCTGACCATCTCCAAGTGTCGTAATCTCTCACAAGTTCAGCAAATCTCTCTAACGCTTTATTATTCTCTAATTCTTCATTAAAACACCCTCTTAATGCCAACCAGTGATAAAATAACATTGTTCCTGATGTTTTAATTCCATCTGAATCATCAATAGAAACTCTACACCAATCATATTTATTAAGTCCAAGAGCTGTTAGATGGTGATCTAATAAATAGAAATTATCAAATCTTTCATCAATAATCTTTGCCGTATCTTCGTTTACTCTGATATCTGTAATAATACACATATCAAATTCTGTTTCACTATCAATAAATTCTCTGACACTTGAATCAATATTATCATAATCACAATATGAAATATCTACATCATCTCCGAATGCAAGTTTTGCCAAAATACCACAACCGATTCCATCAAAGATCGGTATGAGTAAATAACTTAATCATACCTTACATATCTCCCTTCTCTTGAATATATTGAATCATATCAATATATCTGCTATATTTTCTTTCTAAAATAAATTTCCCTGACTATCTACCATACCTTTGTACCCACACCATTTACATTTGCAATGCATGGAAGCACCATCAAAATTCTCAGTAATATAATCCTTTTGGTGACAATGCCATCCTATTTTACAAAAGAACTTTTGTAATGGTTTAATATAATCTGCTAACATGTATGGTACAAATAGCAAGAATAATCAGCATTGAAAGGTAAATTCATTTATAGTTTGCCATTTTCATAAAAATCATGTTATCCCAAATCATTATAAAATTTCAAAAAGTTATCCACATCTCATTTTTACACTTTCCCTCTATAATGATTTTTTTGGGTTAAAAAGTTATGAAATTTTATGTTTTTCTCTTGGCAAACATCACTTCCTTTGCTACAATTAATTCAGTCTAGTGCTGATCTATTCAGTTGACTTTGTATATCTTCTGTTTCTGTTAGTTGCCGTCCAAAGCTGGCTAACAGTTCAGAAGATATATTTTTTTGTGCTTTTTTTATCTCATTTTTCTTCAAAAAGAAATACTCATAAAGCTGTTTTATAAAATCTGATATCTGATCCAAGAGATAATGGTTCTTCTGGGCTTTTTCGTTCCAGCTACAGGCATGCTCAATATCTCCCTGCCATCTTTTCTGACGGTTAAATCCCTGATTTTCTATTTTCCAACGGCTTCGACCTGCATTTACCAGTTTCATCGCATTTGTTTTTGTAATCTTTATACTAGTTATCCATGCAAAATCTGTTTTTACTTCTTTTCCCTTTTTTATCTTTGTCTCTGAAAACTTTAACATATTTACATCATGTTTTCCGAAAATGATCCCATTTACGTATTCACTTTCTTCTGCGGTAATCTTTTCTGGAATATCCTGATATTCTCTTTCAATGGATGGGGCACTTCCTTCTTTATAACGGATAATATAGTCCCAATGATTATCTTTGCATATTTGAATTACCGGGTCACTTACATATAATCCATCCGCTACAATACAGATTGGCAGACGAGGAAACTTCTTTTT
>Ga0326512_10000024_pt1 | contig 130667 bp, 102 predicted proteins | sample 1_2617_0518_D_FD_203652 | JGI IMG/M metagenome (GOLD analysis project Ga0326512, IMG submission 203652) | Bovine rumen microbial communities from UC Davis, California, United States - 1_2617_0518 | ecosystem: Host-associated > Mammals > Digestive system > Stomach > Rumen | place: USA...
TCAATACATATAGTACTATTATACATTTAAAACCCAATCATAAAGTTTCATATAGAAGGGAGTGAATAAAGCCTTGGCTAAATTAATCTATGATGAAGCAGCTTTAACAGATTCTCAGATGTATAAATATGATATGTTTTTACATTCAAGAATCAATAAATATACAGGTGATGGAAGAACGATTGTAACATATTACAATATCAATGATCAATATACATCCACATCATTGGGTATGGAAACACATTATCAGATCTTGGGTAAAGATTCTCCATTGCGATATGATAAGATCATGAAGTTTGCTTTATTGGGATTTTCACAATTATCTCCAAATGATTCACAAGCTTCCACAACAGAAGTTCGTAATTATTCATTAGATGGAGAAGCGTTTATTATTCCAGGAACCATCATGCCAAAAGAAAATGATTTCTTCATCATTAATCATTTACATATGAATCATTTATTCCGTGTTACGCAAGTAACACAGGATGGTTTAAATACCGATGGGTCATACAAAATCAGTTACTCATTATTCACCACAAATCCTCCAGAGATTGATGCATTAGAACAACAAGTTCTCAATACATATCATATGGATTTACAAACAATTGGTGGAGAAGATTTAACTCCAATCATTGGAAAAGAAGAATATGAGTTACGTTCACGCCTAATCAAGATGATTGATGATATGGTGGAGAATTATGTTTCTCGGTTTTATGATCGAACAAATAATTGCTTCTTATTACATCTGAATGGTAGAACATTGTTTGATATGTGTGGGAATTATTTCATGGCAAAGAATAGTGTGATGATTCGTGATAATGCGAATAATAACATTATGCTGAATCCTGATAAATGTCGTGATCCACGATTGGAGAATCTGTATCAGAAGTCTCCTTATAAGTGGATCGAGAGAGATGCTCCAATTCGGTATTTAGACACATTCAAGTTCCATATTCTCAAGGGAACATCGTATGTTGATTCTTCTTTTTATAACTATGGGACAGATGTTGATGTAATGGTACCGAATGATCCATGGTGTCACTCCCCATATTGTGAAGCATTTTTCCCAATGGAAGTATATGAGATATTAGATCATGAAAACGATATTCGAACATGTGCAGTCGAAGAATGTCGACATTGCCAACATCGACATGAATGCATTCATGCACAGTACAAATTGAAACGTCATGATTATATTTCCATCATTCATGATTATATTTGGGGAAAGCTGACGAATATCAACAAGTTGTCTTTATATACCGGGGATCAATTATTTGATTTAACCGATTCCCAAGAGATTTATTTATGGACACCGATTGTCATTTATATTCTGAAGCAAACACTAAAATTGAAGTAAAGGAGAGATCTATATGTTTCGACATCATCCGGAGTTGTTTAAGCCTCCCTACCCACCTCCTGGACCACCCTTCCCCCAGGATCCGTGTTATCCAGCCGCATCTGATTTTCCGTATCGTCCGTTACCTCCGAGCTATCCATATATCAAACCAATTGTAGATAACACATATGCTGGTGAAGTATATCATGAGCACAATCGATTCCCCGTTCCAGGTCAATTACCTGCATCTGGTCCATTAAAGGGTAACGCATTTGTTGTTAAGAATTATTATCCATATTTGGTTGATACTTCATTTATGCGTTATGGTCATTTTTTAAGTATGCCTGAGAATGTGGTGACTCGTATCTCCAGACGACCAAATGATACATGTGTTGATTTGTTTGGCACATTCGATCTGACAACAGGTATTAACAAGAATTCTATCTTGGCTGATTATCTGAAGAAATGCATTGCACATAAATGTGAAGAAATGCATAATGTATTTCCGATTATAAAACCCACATTGACATTCCGTCTGTATTATCAGATTCTGGATGAGATGGGTCAGATTGTTCATTCTGCTGTTTCATCTGCAATGGTCAATGACATCGTGTTCCATTTTACGGATGTTCGTGATTATTATATTGAATCTGCAAAATCAATCTTCTTGACCAATATTCCGACATTGGATTATGCCGGTATTTATCGTTTACGCTTAGAACGTTTAGAAGTATATGCTGATGTGGTAAATACTTATGATCACATTACTGGTGATCTGAATCCATTCTATGCATTCACAGATAACAATACCAGAATCGCATTACAACCCGAAGCAATTGAAGCAGTCGGTGGTGATGAATCCATTATGATTTCTTCAACAGAAATCAATCAAGTAATCGGATTCCAAGCAAAGATCACAACAAAGTTCAAGTTGAGCTTTACAGCATTCTTGTCCGACTTGGTCGTTTTACCAGATACAATGCCAATTTATTCTGCAATGTATGAACCAAATGAAGTGACATTAGCAACACTGAAGAAGGATGTTGTTGATTTACGTGAATCCATTATGTTGATCAATACATCATTAGCAGATATGAAGAATGCAATTAACGAGCTTCGTTCTAAGGTGGGTGATCATGAAGAACGTATCACCAATAACACCAAGATGATTGAAGCACTGAATCAAGATATGGAAACCAATATTGATACATTGGAAACTCGTGTTGAGAGTCTGGAGAATCGGGTAACAATTCTTGAGAGTCGCCCATTGGCATTGAACAAATATAAGACTGGTACAGCATATGTTGCATCACAACTTGTATACAACAAGTATGGTCAACTGTATCAAGCAACCAAGGCATTCAATGCAAGTGGTAATATGAATACCGAAATTGCTGCTGGTAGACTTGTTCCATTGGTAGTGGATGGTGAAGTATTCGAAAATGCAAATGCTGTTGTTGTGGATGAACTCGTAACAAGAGTAGAAGCTGTTGAAAATGATATGTCAAACGCAAAGAGTGATATCACATCCAATAGCAAAAAGATCCAAATTAATGCGAATAGAATCACATCAGTTGCTGAAAGAGTTGATACTGCTGAAACAGATATTGACAATTTGAAGACACGTATGACAAGTGCAGAATCCAATATTGCATTGAATCAAGCATCTATTACAAGTCATACCACAAGCATTGCAACAAATACAACCAATATCAGCAATCTTCAAACATCACTTGGTACAATGTCTGACAACATCACAACATTACAAGGTGATGTTGAAACACTGAAGACTGATGTTCAATCCAATACATCTACAATTGGTGTATTGTCAACAACAGTTACACAACATACAACTGACATTGCAACATTAAGAAGTGATACAGAAACAGCATTGGGAACCAAAGCAAATACAACAGATGTTGATGCAGCATTGCTGTTGAAGGCCGATGCATCAGCATTAGAAGATTATGCAACAACAGAAGCATTGTCAGCTGTTGAAACAAAACTTGATACATTGGATGGATCTGTTGTTCAATATGTAACTACCGAAGAATATGAAGCTCTTGTAAATAAGAGCGGAATTTATGCAATTAAAGATGAATAAAGGAGGGTCATGTTATGGCTTTTAATGGATCATTGGACCATCTCGTTCCACAGATGGGACGAGTATTAACGAATGACAAATCAAAATTGAATCAGTTAAAGTTTGGCTATAACAGCACATATGTTAGACCAGCTGTCAATCGAGAACCAAAAGTTGATGATAATAGCAAATTCAATTTCAGCACTTTTACCAATTCGATTCTCATTCAAGGTGTTGATAAAGCAGACCATGCATCAAATATGATGTATACATTTGACAACTTTGGTGATCTGACGGATGAAAATAATGCATTTCTCAATAAGCTGAAAAGTCTTGAAGCTGATGGAACATTATACGCTGTTTTGATTGGTGATAATGTTGATATCACAAAAATCCCAGATGGATTATTTGCAAATAATAAGTGCCTAAGATATGTTTATATCGGAAAGAAGATAACGGAGATTGGGAATACAGCATTCAAAGACTGTACAAATCTGAGCACTGTTACTGGATTTGATAATGTCGCAACCATTGGTCAGGAAGCATTCAGTGGTTGTGCTTCATTAGTAGAAATTCCAATTCGTTCGACATATCAAGCTTTAACAACGATTGGAAGTAGCGCATTTTTGGGATGTGCATCATTAACATCCATTACTCTCAATGATAATATTACAACTATTCCTGCTTCGACATTTTCTTTATGCAAATCACTCAGCGAAGTGAATGGCGGTATAAGTGTTGAGACAATTGGTTCATCTGCATTTAATGGTTGTGGAAAATTAATTTCACTTGGTAATATTGGTACATCTTTAACAGAGCTAGCTGCTGGCGGTTATCAATTCTATGGTTGTGAAAGTCTTTCATCAGTCAATCTTGGTGAAGCAATTACAGCTATTTCAAATTCAGCTTTTAAGGGTTGTAAATCTTTAACATCCATTGAAATTCCCGCAACTGTTACAACAATTAAATCATCAGCATTTGCAAATACTGGTATCACAGATATAGAAATTGCATCAAATATCACAGAGCTTGGTACTGAAGCATTTGCAAACTGTGAGAATCTTAACTCTTTCACTTTTGGATCAGATAGTGAATTAACAACATTGGGCGATCGAGTATTTTCTGGTGATACATCAATTACTCACTTTAATGAAATCCCTTCTGGGATTACTACAATTTCCGTTGGTTTGTTTGATGGGGCTTCATTGCCACAAACATATACTCTCCAAGATACAATTACGGAAATCAATAGTAAAGCATTTGCAAATACACGCAATATTGAAACATTGTACATTGGTGAAAATATTGAAACAATTGATCCACATGCATTTGATAACACATCCATCAAGACGATCGTCATCAATAAGGGACCTGGTCAAGTTGATGGTTTTGAAACCAAGTGGGGTGCAAACGAAGATACCATTATTCGTTGGACTGGGAAACTCACAACAAATGCCGCAAAGGTTTCATTATTCAATACTGAGACACTAGAATTGACAGAATATGATACTATCGCAGATGTCAATAATGCATTAACTGAAGCATCTGAAGATGCTCGTTATGAATTGATCTTTGGTGATGATTGGTGTTCTGCTAATTCATCAACATTCACACAAAGTATTCAAATTACAACTAATAATAGAGCAAAGATTTCAAAGATCACAATTGGTGAAGGTGTTACTGCAATTGGTAATGGACTGCTGAGTGGATTTGTGAATGCCAATGAACTCGTATTACCATCAACTTTGGAAACAATCGGTAATGGATCATGTCAGATGGCAATGATTGAAGATATTGTTATTCCTGATAGTGTTACATCAATTGGTGATGGAGCATTTGCAGGATCTCACGGTCTTCGTTCCATTACATTTGGCTCTGGTTTAACTGAAATTGGTTGTGGTGCTTTTAGTAATTCATTACCAGAGAATGGCAGCATGTATGATGATACCATCACAACACTAAATATCCCAGCTGCTACTACAAAAATCAGCAATGGTGCATTTGCATTTAGATATACAATCAACACTGTCAATATTGGTGATGAAAATCATGCGTCACAATTGCAATTATCTGGTATCACTTCTAGTGAATATAGCAGTACTGGTGCATTTGTATTTATTGATCCTCGTGTATCTCGAACTGGAACATCGGAAAATCTTACAATCAATATTTATGGTAAAACTGCTGAAGATTACACAAAGGAAACATTATTCAAAACAATTACTACTGGCGATTTGGATGTTCCAGCAGATATTGATGCATTCTTTACAGAGCATCATATCCAAATTAACTTCATTCCAGTTTCTTAATTATAGATTACTCAATATCCCCCGGATATGGATCCGGGGGAATACATAATTGAAAGAGGTGTTAAACGATGAGAGATTATGTAATTTCATCGATTGATGAAGCATATGAATTTACAAAATTTGATACAGCATTAGCAATTATGGAATGCTATATCAAACAACTTGATATGCAAATATATTTTGAAGGAGCGGCCACAGCAACAGAGGCTCCTCCTACACAACAACCGGCTGCAGAAACACAGCAAGCAGCTTCACCTGATCCGGCAGCACAGGCACAAGCAACTGACCAGTCACAGCAACAAATGGGTGGAAATATGAACATAAATCCCAATTCATTGATCCAGGTTCTTATGAAGCTGATTGAAACATTAGTCGCTGCAACTGAAAAATTTGCACAAGCAACAGCAACACAAGTTGCGATTCAGCAAACAATCAAACAGGAAAATGAAATTGATCAAACCATCGATCAAGCAATTCAACAAGGTACAATTGATCCGAATGACGACAATTTGGTCAATGAAATTCTAGCTCCTGAAGAAGGTGAAGAACCAGATCCGGAAGATTCAAAACCAGAAGTTGTTGAGCGAAAGAAGAAGCTTGTGAAATGTGTTCTAGTTGGTGACTTTACAGGTGCTGGTATCTTCTCTCCAGATAGTATGTCAGCATTGCAGCAAGGTGTTGAAATTCTGAATGGATTGGTAAGCGAGTCAAAGCATATGAGAGGCAAGGATCCAAATGCAGTTTGCCAAGAAATCACCGCACAATTGAAGAAGAACAATGAAGCATTAGCAGCACTTCACGGGAACAATGCAAGAACCCAAGTGGATAAGTTTGGCACAACACAAAAGATGAGCAAGAAATCATTCCGTGAAGCTGAACAACAAGCAACAAAGATGATTGCAAAAATGTCTTCTCAATTGAAAACGATTGAGCAGATGTTTAAGCAGGGTGGATTCTGGAATGCTCTTGGTAATGCTTTCACGAAGGATCTCGGTGCAAAAACAATTGCTACTGATGCTTATAAAGAATTGAAAAAGACTTTATCGGTTATTAGAAACACAATGTCATATGTTATGAGTGATATCAAACTTGTTAGAAAAGTAAACAAGAAGATGCTGAAGAAGTTAAATGTTATTATCGTCAACGGTAATAATGGTGTTCAAGCATATGCAAACAGAAAAGGTGTTGCAAAACAAGGTATCACAACACAGATGCTGGAAAGAAAAGATAAGAAACGTGTTTCTACATTTGATGGTAATGGTTATATGGATGCTAGTGCAGCTTATAATGCTGCTCCTGCTGTATGATGAATCAAAAATATAATCAGTTAATCACTCCACGAGAAGAAGCAAAACCACTAAAACAGCAAAAAGAATCGTGGGTGAAAGTCATTGGGATATTTGATAAATCAACTGATCGACCAATTGATCAACTCAAATATCCTAATGAAACAAAAGAAGATAACGATGAATCATAGATGTGTCGGGGCGATGCCCCGACATATTTCTTTTCGTTTGAACAATAATTTACAAAACAATTTAAGGAGATGATTTGTATGATTACTGTTATCAAGGGTGGGAATATGACCCATGAAGAACAGAAAATTTACGAAGACTATATCAAGGAAAAATTCCCAAGATTTAATATTACCGAGTTAACCATCACACTGGAAACTGATGAAAGAACTGGTGAAGAGATGGTGAAGCTCGAATATCATTATGAGAACAAGCCGGAGTTTAATATTCCATTTGAGAGAATCCGTAGAATTTCTGGTTATTTATCTCAGATTCCAAGAATCAACCAAGCAAAACAAGCTGAAATATCAGAACGATTGAAGCACAATACCTGATTTAATAATATTCGATATCGTGTAAAGCATGATGCTGAGTAATAAATTGCGGGGCAATGCCCCGCAATATTAATCATTATATTCATCTTTTACTTCACTAATTAGTGTGTTGATAACAATAATAGAATCCATGATTAGTGTAGTTGATAATCGATAATCCCCATCATTTAAATGGTAATAATCTACCAAAGGAATTCCCATACCAGCTAAGTATTCAGAACCCTTGGAGATTGCATAATTTTGAATCTTCTCACGATTATGATCTGTGGATGCAATAATATCTTGTAACAAAATATACAGTTCATTCAAATCTCGTTTTAGAATATCAACATTCTTTAATATGTTTTCTTTGTCAATATTCCCTGGGATGATTCTACCATTGGACAAATGGAATTCAATATCCGTGGTTTTGTTTTCCATATAGATCTCTCCTAACATAACATAATAAATTTCTATAAAAAAGTCTTGAAGCAACTATTTATTACACATAGAACGTAGTATTGATTTGTATCACTCATTTTACCGTCAAAAGTTTTTATGTATTTTCTGTCCGTTTTTCATGCATAAGCACCAATTGTATTCGACAATTGGTTTACAATGAGAAGGGCTCATAACCCAAATCTTATTGTTGTTGAACATCAATCAGTTTCTATGAAGATATATTGTGACGGGGGCTTAAGCCCCCGTACATATATTTTATTCATTTTCAATTTCCAATAAAGCGATTAAGCATAACTTAATTTGATATAAAATGATTAAACAATCCATCACAATATTTTCAATATGCTGTTTTTCTTTTTCCATCACCATATCACAGGTACTGCACAATCCCAATGTATACGTATATTTTGAAAGGTATGCTGATAAATCAATATTCAAATCTGATAGATGTTTGATGGCTCTGTTATACATTTCAGAACTATAGCGTTTTGTTGTTTCTCTATCATCTGCAGAATAATAATACATGTATAAATTAAATAATTCATCATAGTCATCTTCGATTTCCTGTAATGCTGTTTCCCGGTTATTGAACTCTCGGCAAATATTTAAAATTTTACCATTGTGAACATGAACTGTTGTATCAACAACGATTGACTTCTCATCGTTAATAATCAAACCATCACGAATCAAATCATTCACTTCCTCGGAATCCAAATCAAGCAATTGGCAATTCTGGCGATATTCATGGATGTCTTTTTTTGTTGGGAGTTGTTTCCCCAGTTGTTTCATACAATGCAACATGTAACGGTATCTTGGGATTTGCCAATCTTTAAAATACATACGGTTTATATCTGGATTGATCATATTCCATCCCTCGAGTGCCGTACTGAGTTTGATATACTTATTATTGACATTCCATTCATCCGAAGGCTCAGGTTTTGGGAAATTTAACATTATTAATGCAAAGATGCATGACTCTTCATCAGCATATGGATGCTTTGTTTTGGTTAGATCCAGCAAACTTTCTTTTGTTACCATGGGATTTGGTTTAGTTTGTTCCATAATATACTTCTCCTTTCGGAATTAAAATTGTAATATCACGTTAAATAAAACCCATCAATAATTTATCATTGTTAGGAGATGATCATATGGCAGGTACAACGAATACAAATGAATCTGTCAAAGTAATATTGGATCGAATTTTACAAATGGATCCAAAAGATATTAACATGACATTCTTGCAAAATATGTTTGCAGCACATCACAATCGTGAGACTGGACAGTTTACAGAACCCAATTTCAAACCAACATCCAAGATTGTATTAACGCCACAAATGTACAAGTATGTCAAAGAACCAACAGAAACAACATTGGGTATTTTAATTCTGAATCGATACTTATTGGAACAAAATGGAATTATTCAATATATCGGATATCAAAACATATCAATCGATAAAAAGGGTTTGGATAAGCTCAATACAAAAGTAAATGACTTGGTTGTTATTGATAAACTCACAACGGATGATTTGGTTAATTATGTTGATTCTCGTGATAGATTGGGATTTTGGTGTGCTGGATTCTTAACGGTATCTATTACACCAGCATTGTTATTACCAATGGAAAATGTGAATAAACGAAAAGCTGAGTTATTTAAACAACGTCAAGCTGACTTGGAATCCGACAGTCCAGTTACACAAATTATGGCGAATAATGAAATTGAAAAAGAACTCATGGGGATGGTTCGTGAGAATCTAAAGAGTGATTCCGGATATGATTTCTATCGTAGTGGTGATGGTAATTTGGATAACAACTATAAGACGATCAATGTCATGAGAGGTGCTGTATTTGATGAAGCTACCAAAAAATATCATGTTGTGGATTCTTCCTTGATGCAAGGAATTAAACCTCGTGATATTACTCCATTTGCAAACTCTGTCATTGCTGCAGCATATCCTTCTGCGGTTGGTACTGCAGAATCAGGTTATATGTCAAAACAGTTAATCAATCTATTACAATCTGTCAAATTAAATTCTGACCCAGCATCAGATTGTGGAACACAAGTAACGATTCCGGTTAAAGTAACAGATAAGAACAAACAATATCTCATTTATCGTTATATCAAAGAAGGAAGTAAAGTAAAAGAAACAACGATGGAAAATATCGATTCTTATGTTGGAAAAACGATTAATATGTTTTCCCCGCAGTGTTGTTTAAATAAAACGATATGTGCAAAATGTGCTGGTTCGTTGTTCTATCGTATGGGTGGTAATGGACGAATCACAGACATTGGTGTATTCATGTCAGTTATCACACAAAAGATGTTGAATATTAAATTGAAATCCAAGCACGACTTGTCACAGAGTGCATCATTTATGGATGTAAATCATACATTCTTAACACCAACAAAACATGTTACTGTTACTCCAGATGGATGGTTGCAGACAAATGCATTATTGAAATTATATATTCCCAAATATGCACAAGATGAAATTACATCATATTATATCGAAGCAACACATATGTTCTGTTTGGGAATTGCACAAGCATCATTCTGTGATGCACATGGTAATGAGATTGAACACAATCTTATGACTGTACCAACAATGATTGACTTAATGATTTATGGTGACCTACAAGAAGATGAAGATAATTACATCTTAACATATGAGCCAGGTGCAAACATCACATCATTGGGTTTCCAACAAAATATACAATCTGTCGAAACTTATTTGAATCTGGTTTATTTACATTCCAAAGTTCCGTTGATCCCATATCATCTGATGACCGACATGATGTTCTCCAATCTTGCATTAAATGCACAAGATATTGAAGGGCCTGCATTGGTATATGAATTGATGGCTCGTCGATTATGTTATACTGATAATCGTGAAGTATTTGCATTAACATATGGCAAAGGTGGAGTAGATCCTTTGTCATATAAAAAAATAACATACCGAGAAGCTGTACAACAATCTGGTGCATTACAAGCAATCCTGTTCGAAGATATCTCGAAAGGTATTAATGTAAACTTGGCTGCAACATTGAATGGCTATGAACCAGAAGATACTCCATTTGATAGAATCTTAAGAGCATAAAAAGAATTCCCCGGCTAAGCCGGGGATAATTCTTATTCATCACATTCCATAGTAAATCCATTGGTACACTGTATAACGGGAACATATTCCTCTTTTTTAGAATCATAATTAAACATGATTGAAAAGTTTTGTTCATCGGAATCTTCTGGCATTGGAGTGTTGTCAATCTTTTCCAATGCTTTTGCAAAAGCATCATGGAACTGATACAATCTAATGCGATACTGGTAAAACGTTTTACAGCCCAAGCGTCTACTCAGCTTTTTTCTCAGTCTCCATTTCATTCTTCAGCACCTCCAGTTTTTGTTTCATCTTAACAAGAACATCGAGGAAGTATGTGTTCATTAAGTCGTAAACATCTTCTTCACCACGAGTTTCAAACATGACATCTTCGGGAATATGTTCTCCATGTTTTACGGTATCATATACTTCATCAACGTATTTCATTAATTCTTCCATATCATTCATCCTTCTGAAAATAATTATATTCTAACCATCCCCCAGCCGCTTTAAGATGTCCGCCACCGTTGAAATACTCTTTACAACATTTTGCACAATCGAATTCGGAATCATTACTGGAATAGAAGGTATATCTCCATTTCTTCATATTACCATCATAGGCATACTTAACAACGAAATCATATTGGTTAATCAACTCACCGAACAATCGAGAATTACCAGATGGACAATTGACTGCATATCCCTTATGCCCATCGATTTCTACTTCAAAACCACTACGACGGATACGTTCATTTTGTTTTTCTTGATAACGATAAATCACTTCACCATTTGCTACCATATTCATTGTCTTTGTGATTCTAGAGAATAAGTCCACCCAGAAGTCAGCATTCTTTGGATGGTTATCTTCCATTCCATATGCTAATGCAAAATATTTGCTATCCGGGAGTTTATGTCTCCATACGTCGTTGTCATCAATATAACGAATTGCCATGGGAATAAAGCATTCACGCATATTCTGTTCTCCGGGATAGAATCCGATATGAGAGTAATCTTCAGTAAAGTCAACCGGTATTTCGTTTGGATGCATTCTTTCGTCATCTGTCATATTCGCATACACCCAAGTCAGCATCGATGCAGAAATATCTGCACGATAGTAGTGAATAATCTGATCCAATAATGCCTTATCTTCATCATTAAGTTGCTCAATATATCTCTCACCACCAATATGATGATCGATATGCACAATCTTGCAATCATGCGACAAGAATTGACGAATCGCATTCATGATTGTGTCATCCATTGCCAAGTCCACGATATATACATTTTCCTTATCACGGATATGATCTGGCTCAAGATTCAACTTACCATCATGATTATATTCAATAAAGTCCTTATCGGGATCAAAAGGTTCAAATGGGTTGCGGAGCAACCCATTGACAATTGCAGCGGAACAATGTCCATCTGCATCATTATGATGTAAAATCTTCATCTTCTAAACCTCCATTATCAATCATCATCTTCGTCATCTTCGCAAAAGAGATCAAACAAGTTTCCGTGATCACAACCATCCATAAAATGAACCTTGATATTATCACCGAAAATCTTCTTGATCATCTCGAGCAATTCATCATGACGCTTCTTATCCAAAGAATTCAAATATTCTTCATCATCTTCATCATTCATACTAGCTGTCATTTCCTTTGTTTTATCATTCTCGAGATTCTTGAAGAAGTCCTTGGGATAAAATTCCTCCGCAGACAATTCACCAATCATATACTTGTACATATCGGACAATTTCTTTTCAACAATTTTCAGACGATGTTCAAGCTGTTCATAATTCGGAACGGACAAATTCGGAAGCTTCTGTTTGCGATCAACATATTTGTTTACACTCTCAGGTGTTTTGTCAATTGTAGGAGAAACAACCTTCATTCCAATCACAGTTGCATCAAGAATTGCTTTGTAGTCACGATAGAATACATCATCATATTCCAAATCAGAAAACAAATCCGGTAACATAGAATTGAAGTATCTCAACAGAGGAATCGCAATCTGTTTGATATGTGGATGAGCACTCGGAGCACAACGTAAGATGAAGAAGTGTCTCCATGCACGAATGTTCATAGTAACCTTCATGTCAACCTTCAAAGAGTTGTTCAATACAGAACGAGCTTCTTCCGGTTTTGCACCATCCTTTATCATTTCATTATATGCCTTGACAGATTCACAACAAGCATGCTTCCACATATTCTTTCTCTGTAACAACTTTGCAGATTTACCAGAGTAATCCAAATCGGGATTGATATTAGCATATTCGATTGGGTTAATCATTGTAAATCCCTTGGTGTTGTAATTACAATATCTGGTACTTTCCACGGAATAACCAACACCGATTCTATGACGGGTCAACTCCGACAATACACCACGATCCGTTACAATCTGAACAGAGATAGATACATGTTCCAGAATACTTTCATGTCCACTCTTAATACAGCTTTTGATCAAGTTAGAACCACTACCTGTCTTCTCATAGCTCTGATAACAAGTTCTTGCACACTCTTCCAACTTTCCCATGATTTCAGCAGTATCAATCGGATCAATTACACGTACAAAAGGATTGATAAACTTTACTTCATTAGATTCATTAATATTAAATTCCATAATTATTCTCCTCACTTATATAAAAAAATCAGCCGGGGTGTTATCCCCCGGCTATGTTTGTTTGGTTTGATTATTCAGTTTCAGTTTCCTTGTTCTTTTTACCAGTTGCCAAGTCTGCCATATTCTGGATCATCTGGTCAAGAGTCATTCCGTCAGTAGGAGCCGTCAGTACTTCAACCTCAGCAGTACGCAGGATGTTGGAGATGAGCACATAAGAATCATACAGCATCAGCATTGCCTTTTCAGTAATCGGAATGTTTTCACGCATCTCATAATTGATACGGGGTACACCAACAGATTCAAAGAACTGGGTGATGGTTTCGATGCTGCTTTTTGCCATTTCTTCACGGGCGGATTCGTCTGTCTCAATTGCCATCTTGTGCAACATAGAAGTGGATGCCAAAGCATTGTTAATCAGATCTTCACGTGCGTCGTTCCAGATGTTAGTCCAGTTCATTTCGTCATAGTTGATACTGAGTGTTGTGCCATTGCACAGATATACATCGAGTGTTTCGGGTGTTTCCATGATGTCACCAGTTGTCGGGATTTCACCGATCACGTCGTCCGGCATATTACCGGTCATTGCCTCATCGAGGGCTTCTGCGTTTGTTTTGATTTCCTCACTCATTGTGGGATACCTCCTTAAATATGAAAGATTGTATTCGATTGTTGACGATAATGTAAAATATACACATTCATCCTCAATCCATAATAATATTATATATTTCAAAATAATAAAAAAGAAAGGGTGGAGAGTTATGCAAGGTACAATTATTGCGATTACATCATTTGTTACATTAATTAATGATGCCATCATTTATATTGCAAAACACACATTCGATTTCGATATCAAGAAGTATATTCCATTGATATCCGTTGTACTTGGAATGCTTCTTGGAATCATATGTTATTTTACACCCGATGTGAATACAGGTGAGACATGGATTGAAGCTGTATTTATTGGTATATCAGCTGGAAGTGCAGCAACAGGAATTAACCAGATTGGAAAGCAAATGGAAAAGGATGAATAATGGAAGCCGGCATATGCCGGCTTCATTTATCAATATCCCGTTTCACCATTTAAAGAATCATCATTCACAATCCAATCAATCACGGAATATGTATGTAATTCTTTCTTATCACATGTAATGACTTGGTAGATTCCGGAGTTGATTAAAATACGTTTGCACATTGAACAGCAACATGGATTGTCCACAAGTTCACCAGTCTCTTTTTCCAAGCCAATCAAATACATCGTGGCATTCATCATTTCTTCTTTTGATGCATTAATAACTGCATTCATTTCCGCATGGACAGAACGACACAATTCATATCTCTCACCACGAGGAATGTTCAATTCGTTACGAACACACTTACCAAGGTCACAACAGTTTGCACGTCCTGATGGAGCACCTGTATAACCAGTTGCAACAATACGATCGTTGTTAACAATTACAGCTCCATAGTTGCGGCGTAAGCATGTACCACGAGCTGCAACTGCTTTTGCAATATTCAAATAATATTCTGTCTGTGAAATACGTTCCATATGATCAATCCTCCAATTCAATCTTATTACCATTAACGATTAATTCAAAATCCAAATGAATACAATCCGGATGTGAAAACATTTTACGAATCTGATCAAAATATGTGCTCGATTTGTAATTGGATAATGTATGACGTTCCGCTCTTGTGATCTTAATTTCTGTACCATCATCCGCATAAGCTTTGATACGTCCATTGTTGATGACCACTTTCTTTAATTTCAATCCTTTGTGAAGATGCATTTTGTATGCTACCTCCCTTTCTTAAAATAGTTACATCAGGTTGTGTGATTTTCACCCAAATATAATTGTTGCATCTGGTGCAATATTATTTTTATATCACATAAAGTAAGGAGAGATGATTATGAATCTCGAAGGATTAATTGGATTAGTCGTCGCAGTAATTGGTTCTGGCGGTATTTCATCTGTGATCACAACAATCTTGCAAGCAAAAAAACATACTGTTGAAACAGAACAGTTGCGTCAACAGGTTGAAGAATCCAGAGTAGAAACCAAGATTAAGCTGGATGAACATTTCCAAGAGCAAATGGTACAGTTAACAAAGACATACCAAAATGAGTTCGAGAATTATCGAACAGAAATTGAAAATCTGCGAACACAGAATCAAGAGTTGGCAAAACAAGTAACAGAATTATCAGCCAAAATTAACCAGTTGATGTCGTGGGTTGTTTATGATAGTATGCGATATCAAGATTGGTTAGAGCAAGAACTGTTGAAACGGGAGCCGGGAATTATATTCCCAACATTCCGAAAACCACCAAAGTTTGTACAGAGTTACATGGATGATAATGATGACGCACCAGACGTACCACCAATCGGATATTCTGAACATCCTACCGATGAAGAAGATAATGATGAATGAACAAAAAAACAAACGGAGGTGGGGCGTAATGCCCCACCAACATTTTTATTTCTTGTCACTACTATTGTCACATGCACTGAAATCAAAGTGCTTTTCTTTAGCAACTTTGATTGCGGTCAGAATTTCAATAGAACGGTCGACATCAAAGTCTCCCATTTTAGTCAGAACCTGATACAGGTCGTAAGCCTCTTTATCGAGTTCCTCATTCATCTGATCCAGCAATTCCTCACGGTGCATTCTTGTCCCAGTAGAGTATACAACAATGGACAATACACCACAGATGATATGTGCAGCGATTCTGTAGCTGGTATTTTCAAAGTAGAACGGTACTGCGTTCATCAGCACTGTAACCAAAGTCCATCCAGCGTCTGACTTCTGGATGGACTCGATGTAATTTTCAATTCTGCTTAGCATGAATTGTCACCTCCTCTCCATCATCGTCATCATCCTCGAAGACATCGAAGACCTCCTCGTTATCGTCAAAGATTTCTCCGATATCTGGATGACACATGCGGGTGACTCGTTTTGCAAGATTAACACATCCCATAAAACTTTTGGGATTAATCTTCAAACCAGTTGCCTTCACCATGCCGGCGATTTCAGCAATGATATCAGGACGATTTACAACGTCCGTGTTATAGTATTCATTGAATTCTCCTGTTAATGCGATATTCGCCAATTCTCTTCCGAGGAAGTAGAATCCATAACGAGAGAATTCAGGCATACTGTGGTTCCATACAGACAGCATATATCCCATATTATTCAATGTATTAAACGTTTTATCTTGAATGATAATACCGAATAATTTACCCTTCAGAGGAATATCCTTTACCATCTTTCTGTAATCATTCGGATACAGTTTCTTGTCACAAACAACGTACATCTGCTTCATAATTTTTCTCCTTTCGAATATCAGACAAAAAAGAATCGCGTATAATCGGGTGTTAGCCAACGCGACTCTTTTAATTAATAGGGATCTGCTCACATATAGCTGGCATCTTTTTTACGGAATGCCAGCTACTGCGAACTTACTACCGAGCCAAGCAGATTAGTCGATACGAACATCGTCACTGCTCAACACCACGTCGAGGCGGTTGAACAAACGTTCGTAATCATAGTCACTGCCATGGAGTACTACATTGATTCCGAATTCATCGCAGACTTCTCTGAGTTCCTGTACGTTCTGCGATGTGATTCTGAAATCACCTTTCCAGCCGCTGGAACGGCCTTCGGAAATCAAGTATGCAAGTTCTCTGCCCATGCGACGTGCATAATCGTGACTGTAACGGCTTGTCTGAATAGCCACCGCAATGCGGCGGAACAGACTTACCGCTGTATCATAAGACACAACGATTCTGTGGTCATAGCTGTTGTAGTTTGTAGAGAACTGCGGTCTTCCATTGCCGTGGCAACCATAAGTGGTAGTAGTTGCGGGGGTGCTGTAGTTGCCTCTGGTTGTAGTTGTGGGGGTTGTTGCAACATAGGTAGTTGTGCGGCGAGGAGCAGGAGCAGGTGCTGCGTAAACGTTTCTTTCCTCACGTACTTCACGTACTGCACGTTCCAGTGCAGCCTCAGCTACCAGACCCATGATAAAACTCTTTTTTCCCATAATAACACTTCCTTTACGGAAAGGCTTACCTCACACGGATGACTAGTCCGCGGGAAATCCAGTTACGGAATGTAAGGAGCCCCGACATCATTTTGACGTCTTAATCTTTGACAATTCTTGAAAGATATTATCTCTGATTCATATTAATTATATATATACAGAAATTTGAAATAATAGAAGCCGTCCATTAGGACGGCTTCTCTATATCTTCTACCCATTCAATGAAGTTTGTCTTTGTTGCTGCATTAGAAAAGTATTTCTTTCGAGAGCGTAACCAGTATTCATCCATCTTAACTGACATATCATAGATGTCGTAATAATGGCATTCTTTTCCACAATAACGGATTCGACCAAATACTTGTTTTGCAACAATCTTTGATACAAATGGAGAACAACATATGATGTCCGTAATCCCAGGAATATCAGTACCAGTACCACAGGAAGAGATTGTCGTAACAATTACATCTGCATGTTTATTATCATTATTCTCCGATTTGGAATTCTTAGAATTAATTGTACGGATTGTCAAATCATATGGGAAGGATTCATCATAGTTCAATCCTTTGGTTAAGAAGTATGCACACTCTGTACACAAATCAATCAATGGCATAAACAACAATACTTTCGCTGTCTCATTCTTTTCATAAATCATTTTCAAGATGTCACGACAGCATTTGAAATGTCGTTGTTGTTTGTCATATTGAATCACCCATTTTCCATATGATACCGTATTCATCCCACGTCCACCATTTACCTTGTATCGATAGATGTTTGGTTTGACATGGGTGTTCAAAGCCACGATGTTATACTCCACCCATTTGGATGGTTGGTTGGATGTTAATAACATGGATGGTTTGTAGAATGTCGTATTCGCAAATACATGGCGGAAGATTGCATTCTCACTCTTGGATGAACGACCATCGGTTGCTGTGAGATATAAGTTTCTACCAACGTTGAATACAAAGTCCATCATCAACGTATCACGGAATTCCAAATGTGCCTCATCAATAATTTTCAATCCAATTCCAAGATTCTTAGTGATGTTTCCAGCATCTTTTAAGTTACCAATTCGCTTTAATCCAGCACGGAAGGTTGCATGCGTCATTAGGTAAACATCGTAATCAAATTCGTGGTTGTCATGTGCAATATCATACAACTCTTGAGAATCTGCAATCTCGTGAACTTCATCATCTGATAAACCACACATGTTGTACAATGAATTCAACCATTGCTTTCGTAATGAATCACGATGCATAATAATCAATGTTTTCATACCATATTGACATGCTGCAACACCCGAACAATAAGTTTTGTCATTTAACCGAAACCGGGATCTTTGACCAAGAAGATTTGTCGATCATTCTGATTGGATTCATGATGGTTTCTTCCAACGATAAAGTTGATACAATCCACTTGCTCGTTGTTACGAGGAGCAACAATCTCCTCGTATTCAAATTGCATGGGACGAGCATCATCCGCTGGTTCATAAATCACTTTTGCATTTCCCAATAATCGGTGAATATAGCTAATGTCAACTCCTTTGTGGAAGTATAACAAGTCTTGCGGCTCGTCATAGATATATCCCAATGTCTTGGTTTCTTCCACATACTCATCATCATATGTTAATAAGTTAATCAGTGGAGTTAACAATTCCGAAGCTTCACCTCCAGGATATACAGTAACAGACGTACATCTTACATGAATTTCAAACCCAGTATTCATATGGCATCACCTCCTTTCAAATTCTAATACATTAGTTAAGTCCACATTGATGATAGATCTCTTCTAATTCTTCGTTTGTAAACTCCGCATATTCGTTGGCACGTCTCTCTGCGGGAATCTCATTGTAATACATCATGTTGCAAACGTATTTGACGTCTTCTTGGGTTACACCTTTCCATTCACGATTGCGGTAGTCATCCATCTTCTTATGAACTTCCTTATCGATTCTAGTTTCATCTTCTTCTTGTTGATCAAATTCGTCATTTGTCATTCCGGATTTCATGATATAATCAATCATATGTCCAAGTTCATGACCAACCATCAATGTGAAATGTCTCAATACTGCATCTTCTTTACCGGGATTTCTCAAGAGGGTTCTGCAGATATCATCCAATGATACATAAATCACAACATGATTGCAAACCAATATTCCGTCATTAATAATTCCATATGAACAATTTGCCATCGCTGGAGTTTTAGCACTCAGATAATGACGATTCTTAATATCATTCAGAATTGTTTCATGAACATCATCCTCAGTATATCCCTTGATATTCTTTAATCGATCCATTTCAAAATTGAAATATTCACTTTCATGACAAACAATCATATCAATTTTCAAGTCGATGTTACCAAACTTCTCACGATGAGATTTCACAGGATCTGATTCTAAAATACGATTTACTTCTTTTCCTGCAAATTCTACAAGTTCATCGGAAATGTCATATTCATTTTTGATCATAATAAAAACTCCTTTCAAATGAATGTCCCGGGATATCCCGGGACATAATGGTTTATTCTACGGATGCTCTGATAACTTTTACCCCAGGTACATGTTTCGGACGAGTCGGCGGGGTGTTCATCGTCGTTGGTTGGATACTTTCTACATTGATAGATGATACACGACCATCTGCATGATTCAGCGTCACTTTCTGGTCTTTCGATACACAGAAGACGGCAATTAAATCATCTTTCTCAGTCAGCTTGATGATGGGACGGAGATCACCAAACTTCTTACCGGAGATCAAGAAGCGAGATTCATTCACTCTCACACGTCCCAATTGGGTGACATACATTAACAATGGCTTCTTGGGATTGATCATAAACATTCCAGCAGCACCATGGTCTTTAATGATGAATTGGCCCTGAGCATCAACACTCGATACCTCATTCAAATCGTTTAATGAGAAACGCTTTCCATATCCATCTGGAGTATACATCAACAAGTCACAATTGTTATCATGTACTTCTATGATGGATACTAATTCTTCACCATCATCCAACGGGATTAATGGCTTTCTCGTTGAACCAGTTGGAATACGATTAATTGGCATATACTTAATACGTCCACGATTACTCAACATGACAATTTTATTATCACTACTGGAAATGGCAGAGATGCATCTTCCCATTTGTCCTTTGCCGATTGATGTTAATGTCAACTTGGTACTGTGTGGAACCTTATTCGTATTAACCCAAATGAAGTTACCAAATTCATCAATCAAACAAACATCATCACCCGTAATGGGAATTACATCCGATGATAAATGTTCCGGATTCTCTGTTTCTGTGAAGATAAATGAACCATTCGGAAGAATCTGTACAACACCAATATTGGGATTCTCATCATCATTCCGATTGATAATCTTGGATCTTCTGGGATATCCATACTTCTGTTTGATCTCCTTTAATTCGTTAATGATAACATCATTCACCTTTTGGGGATCTTTGACAATCTCTTGAATACCGGTGAGTTCTTGTTCCAATTCTTTGATCTTATTTTCTGTCTTTAAGAACTCTTCATGTGTCAACTGATACATCTTAACATCCATCATATATCTGGCTTGTGATGTTGATACATGACCCTTGAATACTGTCGTTAATGCTGGGATAATCTCATCACGTTTCTTACAACCTTTGATGGTATTGATTGTCGTTTGCAGATTCTCGGGAGATAACATAAACATCTTACCTTCCAACATGTTGAGTTCCGTTGTCAATGCAACAATTCTACGCAAGAACCAAGAACGTTTCGATTGTACACGAGAACGAATCCACGCCAACAGAATCTGCTTGATGTTATACTTATGCGTCATTCCACCATCTACGACAACCATGTTTCTTGTTGATATGGAAGAACGTAATCCATCCACACGTTTGAACAGCTTATTCAGTACCTGATACAAATTACACGGTTTACAACGAATCACATATCTCACTTCGCCTTTGACCAGATTTGATTCATCATCTGCAGATATAATTTCAGAGATGGGATTATTCGAATCTTGGATTGCGCATAAACGCTTGTGGATATCGGTTAAGAATTCTTTGTACGGAGTATTCTTGAATGTGATTACATAATTGACATTGTCAATATCAAATGTTGATTGGAACCAAAACGATTCATCATCTTTAATAATGATATCACACCCTGTTGGAGAGTCTGGTACAAGATGGATGTTTGCTTTCGGGTTCTTTAACAGTTTGATGGTGGCATCTGCAATCTCATTCAGATTATACGGATAGATTTCACTACTTAAGGTATATCCAATTCCCATACTTCCGTTCAATAAGATGATTGGGAATTTCGCAGGGAATCTAACGGGTTCTTCTGCTGTGTCATCATAATTGGGCTTCATGTCTACCTTACCATCAAATTCTGACAATAATACATCATATGCAAATTCGGAGATAGACACCTTCCAATATCTACCAGCTGCAGAGTCATAACCAGTCGTTGCCGTACCAGCATTACCATGTGCGGTTAATAACGGAATATTGTTGGAGAATGTTTGTGCCAATCCCGCAAAGATATCTTTCATACCAAGTTCACCATGAGGAGAATACTTCAACGTCTGACCACCTGCTGTCGCAACAGTTGCGGCAGCATTCTTTGCATAGTTCTTGTACAAGGTATACAGAATACGACGATGAATCAGTTTTAATCCATCATACACGTCAGGGATACTACGCTGGAGGTTAATGTTAATTCCATACAATTGCATATATCGCTCTGACATGGGATACATTTCTTCGGTTGTGATTCTTTCATCATTCATGATATCACCATTCCTTTCTTCATTTAAATTGTACCTATATTGGCATCGATAAATTCACAATAATCCGTGATACTTGGAAGATGGAACCACTCATACACCACTGATGCAATGTTTCCATTCTTATACGCATTGAAGATTGGACCACTCATATCCTTCTTGTGAATTTCTTTCTTTTCCTCACTCGTCCAAGTATACTTCTGATTGAACGACCGATTCAATACACGTGTATCCGGACTTGTGAATACTGCATTATCAATGATACATTTATATTCCAACGACATAGGATCTTGATTCTCACCCATCTTCGTGGATGGATAATATGCCTTCGCATCAGCATCCAATGAACCATAAATGATATTGTTTGTTCGTTTCCCGTTAATCACCAAGCCAGTCTTTGCATTTAAAGATGTTTCGGCAACAAACGCACCCTCATATGCCGTATCAATTCCTTCGGGCACTAACAAACGACAAGACTGAACAAATCCCTCTTTCTCAAAATAATATTCTCGAGAATTACGGACGATGTGTGTCTCTTGGAAGCACTTTGAGAATTGTGTACAGAACGTATACGAACGAGAAGCAAACGCACCAGCATCTCCACTATTGATGGCGACTGCTAACTGAGCAACAGTATCACGCATATTATACAACAGGAACTTGATAAAGTCGGTATATGCGAATTCACGGAATGTACCACTTTTCGTATCCGATAACTTTGTGATTCCTGATGTTGTTTTCGCCACATAGTTTAAGGAATAAGAACGCAAGGCTTGTTGTGACTTTCTGGTTGCTGCATACAGTCTCTCTTGACAAAGATACTGAGTATAAGATGATGCATAAAAGAAGTCTTTCGAGTTCTTAATTTCCGCATCTGGATTATGATCCATTGAGAAGTATAATGAGCTTGTCTTAAATTCTTTTGGGATCATAAATTCACGAGGATCATACCCCAACCAAGCAATCCGGTTCATCAAGTAATTGTCATCAAACGGGGCATTCCACGACATAGTGAACCAAGGACGATACTTGCGAATATACTCGAATATCGTTTTGATCATAACAATTTCTTCTTCGAACGGATACAAATGCACACGCACCTCATATCCTTTCAAGTATTTCTGATTGTCTTGATCTGTGTCAATGATCATACGTTTAAACTCATCCAAATGTCCATTTAACCATTCCCATGCAGAACGTTGCTTATTTAATAATTCATGGAACTTCGGATGCAATTGTGAATTCGGACGGGGACCTAACACAAATAATACTGCAATCTTTGCTTCTTCAAGAATCAACGATACTGCATTGATGGGTTGTGGTGCTTGCTCATAATTTCGTGGATCAATACTACGGTCCAAAACATCAACCTCAATATCCAAGTATGCTGATTTTACCTTTGAGATATCATAATCCTTTCCAAACTGGTTGATCCATCTCAATCGGAAGTACACATCTTCTTTGAAGTCTGCTTTGAATACCCATGGACACTCACACATCTTCTTTTTGACTTCGAATGGTCCAACTTGGTCTTTGAGTTGATAATAAAGTTGCCCCCATTCTCCACCAATCTCTTTTGCAATGGTTTCTGCAATCTTGGATGGTTTACACAGTACAGGATAACAATCCTCCATCTTCGCTTGAGCAATCTGATATTGATTATCCCTCTTATCAGGTTTCAAGAACCAGATGTCAACAATTGCTTTTTCATATTTGACTTCTAAACGATTTGTGATTCCATCATAATAGACTACTTCAAATTCTTCAGATGGTCTTCTCACGTATCTGACATCAAACAGCATACTTCCCTCTGGGTATTGTAATGGTCGATATACTGAAACTGGATCTGTCATATACCATTCCTCCTTTTCTGTATTTTGTATTTAACTGTCTTTTCTTACCTTCTTTCTATATTAACCTATCTACTACTTCACCCCGTCAATTAAACAATATACATGTGTAAAAAACTTTTTCCAGTACCATACAAAATTTGTATTTTTTTTAATTTTTCATATATGTACTATTAATATGACATTGGGAAACCAATTGTCTTATTTAGTTCCAGGGAAATACAAATCACGATCCCTGTTTAATATAGTCCGAACATCCACCCTTATCCCATTCATTGAAGGAGGACGTCCAATGAACAAGTTAATCGAAAAAATCGGCAGAAGAACGTTATCTGCCGAGGAACGTGCTGAAATCTCCAAGAATTGGAAATCTCTTTCTCCATTAGAGAAACTCGAGATTGCATGCCGAATCAGAGGAGTTAGCCGCTCAAGCACAGACACTGCGATGCTTTACATCGAAACAATCGAGATTTTGGAGGATCTCGAGAAGCGTTATGTGTGACAGATTCTCTCTCCATATTGTGGAACATGATTTGTATACATTGGCCTGTTACAAGACCAGTGGGGCATCACGAGCCCATCATGTTAAACATGCCATTGTACATTCGCATCACGAGCGAGGTAAACCGAGTACAAGGAAGTTAGGGTAGTCCCTTGCAATGGTTATGCCATGATAAAATTGTCCGAATAACCCGCCCCTAGGGGCGGGTTCCGAACTTTCATGTTTTAGAAAGGAGGTCCCATTATGCATGAAACCAGAATTAATTGGCCACAGTTTACCATTCTCACGGCCAATTATAAGTTTCCCATTCTGTGCGGCGTTAAGCAAATCAGATGGGAGTTCGTCCCAAAGACGAATTAAAATAATGTAAGAAAGGAAGTGTTAATATGGCACTCGATCAAAATGACAAGCAGTTCATTGCCGATATGATTCAGCAGAATAATCAAGCAATGATGACAAATGTCACACAGATGATTCAGCAATTGCAACCGCAGCAGATTCAGCAGGCTCCGGTACAGCAGTATGTTCCCCCACAGGTTCAGCAGGCACCAGTACAGTATATGCCTCAGCAGCAGCAGACCCAGCCACAGATTCAAATTATCCAGCCATCTAATGCAAACAGCTTCGGGAATATCACCCTTGAGCAATTAGCAACAATGCCGGATTATATGCGTCAGGCGTTCATTAACTATGCTGGGGAAGGTTCAGTAAGTCCGGAAGTACAGCAGTTGAAACAGGAACTTCAGGACTTGCGTGATGCCCAGATGATGCTGCTGTGGCAGAATCAGGCAAACCAATCCCGTCACCATTCTACCAAGAAAAAGGTTGCTATCGGTGTTGGTATTGTAGTTGGTGTCGGTGGTGTGGCGTATGCAGTTCATAAGATTTCTCACCGTCACGACAAGGACAGAATGTTTGAAGCTGGTTTAGCAACCGCTAATCGCTTCATTGATGCAAAGTATGGCAAACCCGAATGATGCATCAATGAATATGAAAGGAGGTGAACACCATGACAGATATCAGACTTTTCCACGGAGACGATGATGATGACTTCGGCTTTGGTGATTTGGCCGAAACATTGGGTTCTGTAATGTAAGAAAAAACATTCCCGCCCATATGGGCGGGAATACATATAATACTTCAAATGTGAAATTCAAGACAAAAGGAGTTGATCACATATGCATACCATCAATCAGTACACATTGCGTGACTGTAAGCTCACAAAGTTTGCAGTTGTTAATAAGCACGCATCAAAAATCAAAGCTGAGCCAATTTCAGCTGTTGTAAAAAGACTGAATAACGCACTTGAAAAGAAAGTGTAAATTCAGTAGTATGAAATCCGCAAATAGTCAAACTCACATTGAAGTTATTATATTTGTACATATGAAAGGAGTGAAAGTAATGACTTGGAGTGAAGTAATCAAAGCAATTATTGACCTGGGTAGTTACCTGCATGATGTTGGAGCACCTGGTAAGGTCATGATTGACTTTGGAATCTACTATGACGTGAACAATGGATTCGACCCTGTATTTGACAGGTATGATCCCATCGTCGGTATTCCTAATTCATCAAGATGCTCAGCTTGGTGGATTTTCAATGACACTGAGAATGACTGTATCTATCAGATTCGTTATAATGTTCTGGAAGACACAGCCAAACGCACAACCGTTTCGGAGGAAATTACGATCCGTAAGCCAAACGGTAAAATCGTATCAGCAAATAGTCGTCCGATTAAGAATATCAATGAGATTGGACGCAGACTTTGTTTACACAGAAAGGAGAAAAATCATGAATAAGTATGACGTGTTTGCAAAAATTGAAGAGGTATTTCGCAACCTCATTTCCAACCCTTGCTGGGGAACCCGCTCCAAGGAATTCATCACCTATCATGGAACTGATGAAATGAGAGCCCTATTCGGAAATCGCACATACCTCTCTGTCACAATCGACGAGACTTCAATGGAGTTCACCTGGGGAGTCATTGATGATGAAGAGGGTGATGTTATCAGTTGTGTGTATGCCCTGATGCAGAATGGTGATGGACCGGTTGGATACGCATTGACTGAGAGCTATAAGGAACATGACTGGTATTCTCCGAGCTATGATGCATATGCATTTTCATCTGACTTCATGCCGATGTTCATCAAGGAAATTGTTGGTCACATTCCGCCTATGATGAATTGGGACCCGATCGAGGAGGACGATACCGAATGCACAACGTGCTCATGGGAAGACCTCGGCAGTTTCATTGGTGATGTCCTGAAGGAGACAATCGATGAGGGTATTATGCTGGATGATGACGACGACGCTGACATTGCTGAGGTAGGAGGTGATGACAATGATGAATAAGTATACAATTGTAAACCCCCGCTCTAGAGCGGGGGTTTACACCAAGGATGAAAATGTCCCTGTGAAGAAGTATACATATGAACCACCGAAGCCTAAGCACCATTGGCTCGTTACTATCTTTGCAAGTGCTTATCTAATCAATAAAATTATAATCAGATGGGCCCACGGGCCCATCTGTATCATTTAAACTTAAACTGAAAAGAGGTGAATACACATGAATGCAACACCCGTTGAAATTAGTTGGAACGGTAAAGCCCCCGAAACAACCGAGGGCCAAACCACAACAGAATTCGACAAACCGTTTGTAATCAGCAAATTGGATTTGTCTATGGTAAATAGTTTGTTAGGAACCAATTTTAGACCAATGGTCTGGATTGGCATCCCTAAGAACTAAACCATTAATATATTGCCTGTTAATATATTGTCTGTTGACCGTTTATCAAACAACCGGGGTATATCCCGGTTGTTTTTCTTGTTCGTTAATCTTCTTCTAACAATCCAGAGTATTGATGATCATCAATAATCAATGTGATTTTCTTTTTTGTTTTCTCGTCATTTTTCTGTGCTACCTGGGAAATATCAGGAGCTGTTTCGACAACAATTGGTGCAGGAGGTGGTTCCAACTCTGGTCCACTATCAGTGCTATCACCATCATTGTTACTGTTCTTTGGATATCCGTTCAATCCTGCTCTTTTGATGATAGATGGGAAATCCTTGTAACAATAATCCAAGTCAACCTTGCCATTGATTCCCGGAATACTGCCTGTGAAAGAATATTGCCACATATCATATGCTCCACTATATGTGGTTTGTGCAATATTAATCTGAGCAACCCATACAGTATAATCGGTCTTTACCGCGTCATTCATATATGTGAACCCACTCTTGGAAGAATAGATCCCAACAAAGTAACCAGCTTGTTGTACAATATTCATGAATGCAATTGCCATTGCTGAGCATACGTTATTACCTAACTTGAATTGGGATTCTTCTTCTAGATCCAAATATACAGGATATTCAAATTGTTTTCCTTTGATGACTTCTAAGAATGCGCGAGCCTCTTGTTGTGCTTCGGTAACACTCTTTGCATAGGAAAACCAATAACAACCAACTGGAATCCCAACACGTTTTGCATTTGCATAATTGGTTTCAAATGTTTGATCCTTTTGAGATGTTAGTTTTCCATAACCAGCTCTGAGGATGACATAATCAACTTGACCAGATGCTTTTAATGTATCCCAATTAATTGTTCCATTGTGTTTTGATACATCGATACCACGTAACTTTGTACTCATATTGATCTCTCCTTGTTGTTGTGGAAGGGGTGGATGTTCATCCAATACAACTTCATCATCCATACATAGATCAACATACTTCTGATAAAATCTTGTACCAAATGCAGCACGACCAGCTTTTGCCGCATCAGATTGATCAGCAGGGTTCTCATAATCGGTCATAACAATATTAGATGCTTCTGCAACAGAGTTTGTTGAACGAAGAACTCCAATAATCGTAGCAGGGAAGTCATGTTCCAATTCATAGATAATGAAGTCAAGTTGCATATCCAAATCGCCAATGGACGAATTACGATTCTTGGCATATGTCAACAATGCTCCTTTGCGATAATGATGTGTCCATTGTGCCAAACCATAACCAGCTTGATCACGAATGAAGTTTTGATATGTCCCATTATCAACTGCTTGGGTATACGATTCATCATCATACCCCAATGAACGTTCGTACGTATTCTGGAGATTATGTGGGTTCAATGCCGATTCGGCATACAAGTTGCCCATTAAACCAGCAGCTCCAGCTTTGGTGAAACCATATGAAATGAGCTTACACCAAATTCGTTGTTCGTTATCCATAATTCGTTTCTCCTTTCGAAAAAGATTTTACATTTTGGTGATTTTTTATATTTTTCATATATGTACTATTAATATGACATTGGGAAACCAATTGTCTTATTTAGTTCCAGGGAAATACAAATCACTATCCCTGTTTAATATAGTCCGAATATCCACACATAACCAAAAAAAAATTAGGAGGTCATTAACAATGGCAAACAACAATCAGAAACCCACAAACAATCAGGAGAGAGCTACGGCTATCTTCGACCTGGCCGTATCCATTAACCACAATACTCGTCTGGCCAACGAGCTGGAAACCCGCAAGGAAGCATCCGACAAAGCAAATTGGCAGGCTGAGGAATTCTTCCGTGAACTTCCGGAAGCTATCGGCAGTAACAGCACTGTGAATATTGCTGGCAATGCTATTGCACGTAATGTGCCTGGTATTGAACAGCTCCTGGACGTTCTCGACAAACTCGGTGTCAAATACTATGAATCTCTGGAAGCGTCTCAGGTTCTCCCGAAACTGAATAGCTTTTATGCTCAGTTGGTAGGAGATGCTCTCGGTATTGATGATACGAGATTCTTTGAAACACTTGCTCCGGCTGGTGACATCACAGACTTTTCGAAGATTGCCGACAAGGATTCCAAGACCAACCCCGCTGAGGACGGTATTCGTGAATTCAATCCCGGTGCAGGTGCAGAACCTGAGGAATGCGGCTGGCATAAGTTCATCCAGGAACTCGATGAGGAAGACGACTATGGTGATGATGACGATGATTGCTGTGTTGAGTTCGACAATACCGATGCTATGCGTTATCTCCGTGAGCATATCGCTGACAAGTCTGAGGATGAGACAGGACATAGCACAGACACTACAGCTGCTGAAAATGCTACCATTGGCGATATTGTCAGAACCGGAGACATCTTCAAGGTCGGAGACATCTTCAAGGTCGGAGACATCAACATCTCCGGGAGTGTCAATCTCACAATCTCCAACAACGTTGTGAATGATGATTGATTGACAAAGCAAATGACCCCGCCCAGTTACGGGCGGGGTCTCTCATTAAAGAAAGGAATTAATTATGCTTAGAAAGTATATCGATGAGTTGGAAAAGAAACTCAAAGCATTTGTAAACGAAGCCACCATCAAACTCAACAGCTACAAAGAAGTCTGCAGAATTATTGATGATCTTGCTGATGAAATTGGAGACGAAATTGGTGTACGGCCACTTTCTGATAGTTACAGAAACAAAGGCTCGGAAATTGAATATTACGAGAAGACTTTCGTTTACAAACCAAAAAACATTACACCAGCGTTTTATGTAAAATTCTTTGTAGAATTGAATACTCCTGGTATCACCGGAGGGTATCACCATTTAGAAGACATTAACGATATCTGCGAATTTGTTCAGCAGGAAGATGACTATCCGATGTGTGTTCAGAATATTGGATTTTCGTTAGCATTTGCAGAACTCGATCCATTGCTTCCATTCGACAATTTCAGAGGATGTGCGAAATTCACAATTGCACCTATCTATGACATTATCAATGATGAATTCAATGGTGCTCAGTACTTCATTGATGATGAAGACGGTTCCGTTGAATTCATCCATCTTGTATGGGATGCACTTGATGACGATGACATTGAAGATTACAGACATGATTATGGTGATGAAGCAGCAACTTGGTTTAAGAACTGCCTGAAGAGTGTTGTCGAGATGTTTGATAAGCTGTTTGGTCGTAATTGGCGTGAATGCGATGAAAACATCTTAGAATTCTACGGTGACCGCTATACTGTTGTGTTGACTGATGAAGAATTGGGCGAGGAAATCGAATTCGTCAAGAAGATGTTTGAACAGGTTAATGGAGCATTCCCGTTCAACGAATAATTTGTATGCTGTACTGTGAAGAAAGAAATAGGAGTGGGGCCAATGGCCCCACTCTGTTATTTTTCTTTTGTTCTTTTATTAAAGGAGGCGAATGTACATGAATACAATACCCGTTGAAATTAGTTGGAACGGTAAAGCCCCCGCTGAGAGTGACGAGGGCAAAACCACGACTAGCTTGGACAAGCCTTTTGTCATCAGCAAATTGGATTTGTCCATATTAAACGATTCTTTGGGTACTCAGTTTAGACCGATGGTCTGGATTGTAAGCCCGCAGAATTAAATTAATGTAAAGGAGTTAGATATTATGATGAAACCAAAATTTGTTAGTGAGTATTTTGAAACACATGACACTAGTGAGAAACCTGAAATTTGTGCAAAATGTAACGGTCAGTGCTGTCGCAACTATGCAGGTGGCTTTGCACCATGGCAGTTGTTTGACGACGAAAAGGATATCACAGTTGAGAACATCAAGAAGTTGTTGAAGGAAAATCCATATGTTCTTGATTGCTACGAGGGATATGAACTCGATGAAGAAAACTGGGATGTATCCGGTTGGTATATCCGCCCAAAGCATAAGCCGTATACTCATTTTATGGACACTGACCTTTTTGGTATGATGAACATGTTGAGTGCAATCTTTGGTGTATCGACACCCAGCTTCAACAATCATGACGATTTCATCGACCGCTCTTACGGTGGTGAGTGTGTTTACTTCGTATCTCATAAGGGTTGCCAGTTGCCGTATGATAAGCGTCCCATCATGTGTCAGAGCCTTGTGGCCATCGATGGTAATTGTTCTTCTGCATTTGGTAAGCTTGAGTTAGCGAGAATGTGGGAGCCTTGGTTCAATGTAATTGAGGAAGCAATCGAGGAGCTAAACGAAGAGAAGAAAGGAGGCGATTAATATGACCAAATTAGATATAACCATCATTGGTCAAGACAACATCATCTATGGTCAAGACAACATCATTTATGGCATGAAACTGTTGTTAGAGCAGGCAATGGAGATTAATGACACCGAGTATGAATTCTCAGTGCTGTTGAAATATGAAGATGGGACTGAGCATTATGTGCCGGTTATTATTGGAATCGATAGAGAGGAATTCGATGACCTGATAGCCTGCACACCTCGGTATTTTGATAATCCCAATTACCCAAAATTCATCAGCCTTCGTTATTTTGATAATATTGAAACCCGCATGTTAAGTGTAGCGTATATGGATTTCACAGCATTTGTTAAATCTATTACGTCATATATCCAATTATATACACACGATTTCAGCGAAATCTTCAATACCAGAATATTTGACACTGTTTATTTGGGACATTCTCCATTGACATTTGGGGATATTGCTTATGCTAAACACAACGATTATGCATTAAAATCGTTGGTTGAATATCTCAATGTGATTTGGGAAAAGTGTGACAGAAAAAGAAAATATGTCGGTGTTGAGACAATCTGGCTGATCGATCAGATCCATGAGAATGACAACACCGATTGTTTCAAGTATCTTAGTGATGAATTGCGTGATAAACTGATTGACTTTTATGTGGATGCAAATCCTGAAATTGTTGTCTACTTAATTGAGACAGCACCGCACACCGACCCATTAGAGAGATTCAAATTATAAGGAGATGAGATAATGAAAATCGATTTAAACTTCTTTGACGATTTGATGGAGTCGAGTATGATGCTTCATGATATGCCTGATACGGTTGTGGCTGATAACCACAACTGTGTTACGACATACACACATCATATCGTATACAATGAGGAAGTCATCAAGGTGAAGATTATTAACCGTATCAAGATGGGTTTGAACTTGATAACAGCACATCCTGACAATATTCTTGCGGACAGTATGCCGGATGAAGACACACAGGTGGAATGCATTTCCAAGTATGGCGTGGTCAAAAGTAATGGAATGGATTATATGGTTTTTATGTGCGGATATCTCACCGTGTTATTTGGTAAGGAGAACATCCCACAGAAAGTTGCTGATTCATTCTATTGTATCGAAAAACCAATGACAGAAATCATCATGGATGGAACAGATGACCGAATGAAACAGAAAATGAACGAAATGAAATAATTGCGGATATTTACTCCTTTCAAATATATATAATTAATATGATATAGAAATATATTAATTTATATATAGAAAGGAGTGATTCGTATGCAAGAACTTTATATCAAACTTAGTAAAGATCAGATAGTCTTTAAGTATGAGCACTGGGGTTTCACACCATATGAAATCCTCGATGAACATCAGGAGATCAAAGAACTCCGTGACAGAAATCTTACACTCATTTATCAAGCACCATTATTCGTGACTAGTCCATATGCTCCTCTAGTAGAAGGTGGTTTGACTTCCATCTCTGAGAATGTGATTCTTATTAATCCCAGAGATTTTAGAAGTAAATACTTTCTGGAGTTCTGTTTGTTACATGAATTTGGACATATCACAAGTGGCAGCGGTGATGAGAAAGTTGCCGATAAGTTTGCAGAACAACAACTGTTACAGAAATATGACAGAATCAAAACAGATGTTATCATCGGCGAATGGATGCTGGAATACTATCAGTACGACTACGACACTGATGATTTCAAACAGCATATACCAACTGTTTACAAACATAGGGAGAAAATCATGCGTGATTATCTGAAGAAAAGAATCGCTCCGTAAAGGGCGATTCTTTTTTGTACCGTCTATTACATATTTTTTGAAAGGAATGATTTGTATGCAAGTTTTGAATTCTTGGTTTGATACAAAGTCTTTTATTGCACATTCAATTGGTCAAATCCACAATTATTTTTTGTTTGTTTTTCATGATATTAAAGCACTTGACCAAACAGCATCGAAATTTGATCACATATCCAATGTCTATTTTACAAATGATTATCAATATCTTAATCTGAATAATTGGGACATCGTAACTGGATATCATTTGAAATTAACAGTCCATAAAGAGGAGAATATGAAATTCGTGACAACAATCCATGTGACATCAATTGATCATGATACAGAAACAGAGATTATCAAGGAATACAAACATGATCAATTTGCAAATATTGAATTTGTGATATTTGATTTGATGTATCTATGTGAAACGAATACCATCGAAGGACTCATTGACAAATTAAGATGAATGGAGAGCCCCATATGGGGCTCCTATTAATATTAATCATTTTATAAATATTTATTTCTTTTTATATTGAATCATTGCCTTGGATGGTGCTGGTGATATCGTGCATGAAAATGTGTTACTACCGATATTCGTTGGAATTTTTTGTGAGAGTGGTAATACTTCTTCTTCTGGCGTATCGAGGACATACCAAACTGTCACGGGGGTTCCGGCGGAGTATTGGGTGGCGAGGTAGGTTTTGAAATCGTCGTCAAATAATCTTGTTCCAAAATATAACTTCTGTAGATCGAGTCTGATGAACGCATAACCAAATCTGTATGCATCAGCTGGAATCGTGGGCGTGCTCATAAAATGTGTGCAAACTACTTGTAGTGTTGCCGATATCGTTGTAAGTTGGACATTCACGGTGTTAGTCATACTATCCGGCGTCACTCGTTCTTCCCCTGTAAGCACCAGCTTCTTAATCCTTCTCACAACCACACCACGATTGTAATCGACATAATCCGCATAGTCGTCAATCTTGTGAAGAGGTTCAGAACCAATATAGACGGGAGTAGTAACAGTGTTCGTTCCGTTTGTCACCACCACCGGAATTTTGTAGCCGTAGGGAATATAATCACTTCTGACAGAGTCACCCTCAACAAGCATCAGTTCGCTTAGCCACTTATTTACAACGGAAAGATTTGACTGAAAAACAATATATTTTGCATTTTCACTTGTTTTAAAAGTATAGTGTGATTGATCTTCGCCACGCATGATAAGAATGCTTGGTATTTGGGGGTATCTGTTTTGTTTGGTTGGAACATCATCTGATTGTATTTCGAGAATTCGAAAAATCTTATATGTTCCCTCGGTGGAAAGTGTGTATTGCGTGTTTGGCTTAACTTGAATCCTAACACTTCTGGAATCACTAGCGTAAAACCAGTTTCCATTACTTAGTATCCAAGCACTATATACTACCGCCGTATCTTTATCAAATAGATTCTCCGTCTGTTCCCCGCACCCCTGAACCTCAACCGGAGTTTCCGGAGTAGGAGTTCCATCTTGAATTGTGTTTCCATAAATGCGATAATTTCGTAATTTGTTACTCGATGTGAAGCATTCTATTGGAAACGGTCCTTCTAATGTCTTCCAATTTTTAAAAACCAGATTCCCAGATCTATCATAGATTCTTTCAATATCTTTACCATTCGCATCTTTAATTAATACAACATTTTTACTAATTATAGGATCGATAATCATTATGCATCATCCTCCTCATAAATACAATAAAAATCGTATTCATTAGTCGATGTTAATTGCTGATATTCGCTTTGTGTTCCAGTCCAAATTGTTTTCATTTTGGACACGTCGACACCGGTTTGTGCATTGTTGACGTAAATTAATCCATTCCAATCAACAGCAAATGCATTGGAACGATTTGAATCATCCGTTCCATTTCCTATAATAAAAGCATATTGGCCAGCTTCATCTTTAATATTGTTTCGTCCTTGAACATGTTGTGTAGATGATGATGCGGTTGTACCAATTCCTTCAGCATGAGAATAATCACCTGATGCAGTTGTACTAAGTCCCTCGGCATGAGAATCCAAGCCTGATGCGGTTGTACCAATTCCTTCAGCATGAGAACACTCTCCTGATGCAGTTGTACTAAATCCTTCAGCATGAGAATAATCACCTGATGCAATTGTACCTTGTCCCTCGGCATGAGAACACTCTCCTGATGCAGTTGTCCTAAGTCCCTCGGCATGAGAATAATCACCTGATGCGGTTGTACCAGCTCCTTCGGCATGAGAATAATCACCTGATGCGGTTGTATTTTGTCCCTCGGCATGAGAATAACGTCCTGATGCGGTTGTACCAGCTCCTTCGGCATGAGAACACTCTCCTGATGCAGTTGTACTAAGTCCCTCGGCATGAGAATCCAAGCCTGATGCTTTATTGGCGGTATAATTATTAAATATTTCAGCACCATCACCAGCGGTGACAGTTGAACCATTTATTGTATATTCAGTCCCTGTGACATTTTTACCAACTGCTGTTGCATTTTCCTCTATTCCAGATAGTTTTGTTTTTTCAGCAGTTGTATAATCCTCTGTCGATAATCCTTTTCCAGTAATCTTATCAACCTTGATATCAAGGTTGATAAGAATTTTCTGAATAAGTTCTGATGCGTTTATGTATGACACAAAATTTTCTTTTGCCATAATTTACACACCCCTCATCATTCGAGAAGAGCAGTTAATGTTGTCATTTGCTCAGTTGTAAGTGGTTCCGGTGTTGCCTCATCAATCAAATCAATAATAGTAACAGCGTCGGCATCACTCGCATTCCAATCTCCAGCAGCATGACTTTTATTGAACTCATATAATGTATTATTATATTTGACAATATCACCAGTTTCATAAGTTTTTTTCTTATCGAAATCATCAACTGAGATCATATCGGAAATCTTTTCGATTTCAGCATAAATTGCATCGACATCAACAAAAGAACTAATGACATCGAATTTCATGGAGGGTGATTGATCTGTTCCGACATTTACAATTACGACGTTGGTTCCAGCTGGATACTTCTTACCAGCACCTTCTACGAAATTCGCAGTTGTAGTAAATTCATCGGTTACATTATACACATAACCAGTCATTGCCTTGGTCGGACTTGCTGGAAGACTTGCAAAAGCTGAATTTCCTTTGACAACATAAGCACCGTTCAGGGCCTTCAGTTTATTACCGATATTTGTCATAAGTTGTTGCGCGTCTGCATAAGATACAAAATTAGCCATAATTAACATCTCCTAAATAATATTTTTTTGTTTGGCTTTAAATTGTGAATTTATTAAAGTTATCATGACTTTAATAAGTTATTGAGTTGTTCATCTGTCAAATTCACAATGCCAATTTCAGCAATAGTTTTATTTCCAGTTAACGTAACACCATTAATTTTTGGCTTATTTGTTAATTCATTATAGTCAAACGTTCCAGAACCGGAACTAGATTGACCACTACCGCTAGATGATGACCCATCATCATACTCCGGAAAATACTCTTTAATGTTATTCATCGTTATAAGTTTTTTCGTTCCAGCTGCGAAAATTAAAAGATTGGCATAGTGCCGTAATATGAGAAAATCGGCTAATGACAGATCATATCCCAGTACAGGTGATTGCTTAGAGACAGGTGACGGAACCCATTCATGTGCATGATACTTTGATCGTGCATAAATATCAACAGTTGTCATGTATTTCAACTCCTTTATGAAATTTTATAAAAGCGTGCCGATTAATAAAATACACGAAGTTAATTTTATTATCTTAGAAATGAAGATAGTTATGAGCACATCAAAACATTTAACAATGTGGAGATTAATGCGGACTTTTCGACATATACAAATCACACGGATAACTTAGTATCACAAGAAAGTATTCGAACATCATTGGGTAAGATTCAGAAATGGAAGAATGATTTTCATTCCGTTGTATGGGATGGAGATGCAGATACAGTTGGTGGATTTACGGTTGAAACAAATGTTTCAAGTGACTGGGTTGATTTATTAAAAGAAATAATGTGGGGGTTAACCCCCACATTATTTGATTAAGTAGTCATCATAGTTTGTTGCTGATTTTGATTTGCCGTTGGTTGCACATGAATTTGTCCTCTGGCAACAGCTCTTCTTTGTGGTGGCATATTGGCATCTTCTGGATGTGCAGTAATCCATTTTTGCCAAGCATCCCATTTTAATTTCCATATATCATATTTATTAATATCTTCAACGATTTTGAATATCGTATCATTTGTGAATAATATACAAGATTTAATTGTATTGGAAATTGTTTGAATAAAGGATAATAGAATAGAAACTGTTTTCTTTTCCATATTCTTTCCAATAAAATTTATGTTATTATATTTTGACGTATCTGTGATTTCTTTGTATTTTTGCATGTATGCTTGGATGTCTGCGATTGCTCGCATGGTTATTTTCATTGCATTACTTGGTGCTGTTTTGTCTTGTATCTTAAAGAAACCAAATCCCTGTTCACGTTCAATTCCCATCAGAATTCCTTCTTTTGCAGATTGACTCCATCCATTGTTATGAATAACTTGATCTTGTTCAATAGTAGTTTGCAATTGTTGTAATAGCTTATCAATATCGCCATGGTGAACACCTTTTGCAGATTTATCATATAATAAATTAAGAAGTGCCAATACATTGTCTAGCATTCGATGTGTTGAGTAATCGAATTCCGAAGATCTCTCGAAGAATGTGTGTAAAAATACATTGACTTGTTCCATAATCCTTTGAGTGTCATCTTGTGGATTTGATATCGCACTTGTTAATTTTGGAATCTTGATATCTGTCAATTGTTTGCTCTCATCTAGATTTAGCCACATACTTTGGAAGTCACCTGGGTTTTCGGGTTTGACTACTGGCACATTATTTTCTGCAGTAGCAGGTTGTGATGTATTTTGTTGCTGTGTACCAGTAGTTGTTTGTTGCGTATTAGTAGTCGCTTGTTGTTGCTGTTGTGCTTGTTGTTGCTGTTGTGCTTGTTGTTGCTGAACTTGTGATTGAGCCTTTTCAAAGAACTTCATTAACAAGTTACAAATTACTTTAATGATATTGGCGATTGTTGTCATGTATTTAAGCATGATAGTTGCATCAGGATTATTAGTTGTTTGCATTTGCTGATTTTGGTTCATAGTTGGAGCTGCATTGTTTTGTGCTGTATTTGTTGTGGTTTGTTGTTGTGATGGTGCTGATGATTGCTTCACTTGTGATGATTGTTGCATCGCTGGTTGTGACGCAGCTGTTCCATCTTCTAATATCAATGCATAATAGTCAGACGTATCTGCTTCTTTTAATAAGTATCTAGTTTGTTCCAATAATACTTCTGTAGAAGAAACTGCACATAGAAAATCTAATTCATTCAAATCAATCATGTTTTTCACCACCATCATTAATCACATTTGTAATTTTCGTGTCATCACCATTTGTTCTTTTGTATTCTTCAATTTTCTTTGTTGCTCGTTTTTCCATCTTTTCATTAGAAGAGGAATCACGTTGACCAAGTCCATAGTCAATACAAACCCAACAATTACGATCGGATGACCACATGATGTTTCCATCATTAAAATCGGTTACAACTAATCTTAATTCAGGATGACGAGCGGTAAAGTCTTTGAATTGATTCTTAACAGTTGTTAGCATTTGTGGGGTTGGATGTTTTCCTGCGCGATCCACAATACGCTCCATATCAATCACAGCACAATCTTTTCCATATTTCCCAACAATCGCAGCAGAAGCTTTGATCATATCTTCTTCCTTGGAACGTTGTAAGAATTCTGACATACGAACTTCATTCTTGTTGGATGTTAGACCACGTCCACTAAAAGCGATTTTTGTAATGATCTTCTTATCTCGTGGGAATAATACCATACGTGTCTGACCCATTGGGACTTTTTCGAAATCAGTTTTATCACCACGAATCTCCACATTGGCAATGAGCCATGTGTTATATGCGACAAACTTTGGAGGAACACCAGCATCAATACACATCTCCACAAACTTTGCCAAGTCATTTTTATTAGTAATGGAATTGACATATTGTGCTTTGATCATGTATACCTTACCAATCTCATTAGATAAACCATTTAACCCATGTTGACAAGTCTCCAATTCACGAACCAATTGATTCATTGCATCAATTGTTTCTCCATCCATATGAGAAATGACATGATTTGCATTTTGAAAATGATCCATCATATTGGTTAACTTGTTAATTGTTGCGGAGAATGTTGTGAATTCTTTCATGCTAATTTTTGTTCCACCAGCATTTAGTTCCGCACCAAGCTTGTGCGATTTCGCAATTGCTTTTTTAATATCATCACGAAGCTGTTTCTGATTGATTTCCTGTTTGTCAACCAGATCAACAGCTTGTTCAACAATTCTTCCCAAGTTTTCCAAAGCATCAGGATGTTTGATGTAATATACCATGTTCTTATAGACGATGGTATTGTCTTCTAATCCATGTACACCATGTGAATTGGATACATGTTTTAATTTTCCTTCATCATCCTTTTCGTAATTAACCCCGATTAATCCAATATACAGACTATCATCTTCTGTAATTTCTTTGATGAATATTGGTGTTGCGGATAACACCACATTCTCTTTACCTTTGAATGGCGTCTTTAAATTACTTTCTGCTTCTGCCATTCGTTTCGGTAAATTCTTTTTTGGGACAACTTGTGATGCAACTTCATTCGGTGTCTTGGAAGAACCCTTTGGCTTTTCCTTACGTTTGAAATTAAACATGCCTTTCAACAAGTTTGATGCATGATCAGCAACTCCATTCATGGCTTTTGTTGTTTTCTTTAATAATTGCCATGTACGAATACCGATATCTCCCTCTTGCACAATCTCATCATAAGAATGATGCATCAAATATTGTTCAATTAACAAATATTCTTTGTGATTTTGCTCGAGCAATGTATTGATCACATTCTGTTGAGAATCATACATTGCTTCATCTAATTCTTCAAAAATGTAATCAATCATTGGCCCACCTTCTTTTCGTTGTCATCATCATTTTTCTTTTTATTTGTCACAACATCACGAGATTCAAGGTTTTCATCTAATTTGGATGCTTTCTTTTCACTCTTCTTGGATTGTTTATCTAACTTTTCTTGAGTTGCAGAATTGCGTTTACCCAGGCCATAGTCGATACAAACCCATCTGTTTTTATCAGAAGACCACATAACATTCCCATCATTAAAGTCGGAGATCACTAATCTTAATTCTGGATGACGTTTTGTGAAATCGGCATACTTCTGTTTTATTTCATTCAGAATCAATAAGTCGGGATGTTTTCCGACACGATCCACAACACGTTCCATTGCAACAATTGCATCTTCATAATAGGAATTTGTAATCATTGCGGAAATGTCAATCATCTCTTGTTCTTTAGAGCGTTTTAAGAATTCTGCAAAACGAATCTCATTCTTGTTTGATGTGATACCAATACCACTAATCGCAATCTTTAAGATTTCTTTCTTATTATCAATTGGGAAGAAAATACAACGAGTCTGTCCTGCAACCGGTTTGTATGTTGCTGCACTTCCACGAATCTGTTCATTTGCAATTAACCATGTATTGTATGCAATATACTTTGGTGGAATGCCATTCTGCACACATTCATACACAAACTTGGATAATACGTCACGATCATCAATAGAGTTCATATATTTCAAATCAATCAAATGCACATTTTGCATTGCGTTTGTTAATGACGTTAAACCAAATTGAATATGTTCTGTGATGGATACGAGATTATTTAATGAATCAATCACACGAGAATCTACATCATCCAAATTGTTATTACCATTCTGAGTAAAGTCTAGCATCTCTTCCAACTTATTAACTCTTGATTGGAATGCTGTTAATTCTTTCATTGTCATTTTTGTGTGTGATAAATCACGTAATGCATTTGTTTTTGCATCTGCTTTCTTCATTAATGTTCTAACTTTTTTGTGATAATCCATTGGATCCAAATCACCATTATTATTCACAAATTTAAAACCTTGAACAATTAATTCTACAAACTCATCCATTTCACTTGGATTCTTTACAAAGAAAATTAATGCATTGGTATAAACAAATAATGATGCGGTTGCTTTTACACCTTCGCCTTTATCTGCAATGGCATGTGCTTTTCCTTTATCATCTTTTACATAGTTAACACCCATCAAATCAATCATAAAGGAATCATCATCATTAAATTCTTCAATCAAATATGCAGAATTGATTAATTCGATTTCTGATTGTGTTTCTTTTCCTTTGAATGGTAACTTCACACGTGCTTCTGATTCTGCTAACTTCTTATTTGGATCAAGCTTTTTACGTAATGCTTCATGTGCAATCGCAGAGGCACTTTTCTTTGCACCACTTTTTCGAAACTTACCACTCATTCCTTGCATGACATCTTTTACATGTCCTAACAATGTTTTGATAACGGTAATATTTCTTTTGGATAAGGAACGCAATCTCATGAACAGATTTCCACTTTTTCTTTTTACTGTGGATAAAGCTTTTCCAATTCCTTCTTGGTATAAAATGTCAACTGGTTCCCGATGATGCTTGATACAAAGATCCAAGTATTCCCATTCCTTATAAGATTCCATCACCATCTGTTCCAGAATCTTTTGTTGGGAACGTAATTTTGTTTCTTCCAATTCATCAACTTTTTCCATGATTAAATCTTCAATCTTCATGTCTCATCACCTCTTCTTTTTCATATGATAAGATTCCGTTACAAGAATGCCATTATTCAGAATCAAGTTTTGAACATGTTTATCCAAATCACCAGATTCACCCGGATCGAATGTTGTTTTATTATAATCATCCTTGATATTCGTCTTTTCAATATTGGAATAATTTTTAACGATCCATTCACAATATTTCTTTTGTTCGGGTGAAATCTTTTCTTTGCCACTTAAAATTTTTTTTGCAATTTGATATGCAGCATAATTGCGTTCACCAAATGTTGGATATGATGATAACGTAAACTGTCTTAATTCTTTTTCCAATTCACTTAAGTATTTTAATTTATCTTCTGAAATATCATTTGCGGTAAATTCACGTTTGTTATAGCCGTATGTGAAAGATAATGGTAAATTGTACATACCAGCAAACATATCACAATAGTATTCTTCTTTGTTTGCCCGATTCAAATAATCAGCGTAAGCTTGAGCTAATGCGGCATCCGCTTTATTTGGTAATAATTTGATCATGGGTAATCCGATGACTGAACCAACACCGGTACAACATAATGCAGAAGCCAAACGATTTAGCATTCTCGAACCTTTAGGATTCTTGAGATATTTATTACCCTTCTTAACAGAATCGGGTATCTTCTTTTCATATTCTTTCAAAGCCTTCTCATATTGAATGATCAAAGCCTCTACTTGGCGATCTGCTTCACTCAATGATTTAGACTCTAATGCAGATTCTACTTTATCTAATTCTTGTTTATTATTTGCTAATGCGGAAATGTAACAAAGTTTCTTTACTAACTTTTTCTTTTCCATACGATTCAAGTCTTTACCATCAACAGATACTGTGTCGGAAAACATTTCAAAGATCTTACGTCTTTCTTCCGCATTTTCTGTTGACAATGCCATTGTCATTGCAGAAGTAGAAGTGTAGATAAACATATTTGTTCGACAACGAATTGCATTGACAATGTTATGGAATATTTCATGACAAAGTGATGCGCACATGAATTGACCAAACAGATCTTTATCGGTGTTCTTTTGCATCTCTTCGTCAATCGCATTATTCACACATACAATTGTAATTGGTAATCCATTTAACTGGAAACCTTTTGATTTTGATACATAGATTTTGTCAACGTGATGATGATCAAATGTGTATGTAAACAAAGCATTTGTATTTTCTGTTGAATCTTTAAAATGAATTGCTAATTTACAATCGAATTGTTTTTCCAAACAATTGATTCCCTCTTTGTAATGAGGAGATGAAACAAACTTAGTTAAATTCATTTCACCTTTACCAGCTTCTTTTTGTTCATCACGAGCTTTGTTAAAGCATTGAATTGCTTTTGTAATGTATGTATTATCAAACTTCATATGCTTGACATCTTCTGGATTTACCTTCGCTTTTTGATCTTCAATTTCTTCTTCTAATGTAAATGATTCTGTTGGACGAACAAAATCAAATCCTTGTTCTTGTAATAATTCATATCCAAGAAAATCAGTATCATGATAATGTGACATTAAATCAATATGAAATGCACTTTCTTGAATATCAGAAGAAACATCTGTTGGAGTTGGTTCATTAGAATTCATGGTCTTTTCATCGATATTAGCATCTGTTTTTAACTCAATATCATCTTCTTCATTGAAGTATCCATTCTTCTTTCTTGTCATCGCTTCTGGATTATACATCGGAACCTTCATGGCATTTTTTAATTCATCTGCTTTGAGATGTGCTTCCTTTGTATTTGCCATATCCATTAATCCAGAATCATATACAAGAATTTCGTCTCCATTAGAATCTAAGTATCGGCCAATGACTTTCCCTTTGGCGGGGTTTGCATTTGTTGCGATATGATGTTCTTCTCTTCCTAATTTTGTTTCTATATCATGTCTCTCATCTAATTTATCATTAATACGTTGAGAGATATGATCCAACACACCACCGATGGAACAAACAATTGCTTTCGTGTTCGGACGGACATCTGGTGGTGACATAATTTTATCATCGACTACCTTTAATGATGTTAATCCAGGTTGTGCCATGATATGTGTTGGGGCAATACCATACATTGCCCCAACACATTCTAATGCAGTGATCATATCTGGTGATTCCGATACAATCTTTTTGATTTTGGATTTTGCTGTTTCATTAAAGGAATCGATATCAATTGTATCTACTTGATATTGTTCCATTCATAACACACCTTTCTGGTGAATTTTTATGCCTCAGCTAAAATAGTATGACCTACTGGAATATTCATCCCAGTTGATGGCTGCTTTGACTTAGATGTTTTTTCTAATGTTGGTTCTTTCTTTTCCTTTGTGGTGGGTTGTTTAGAAACCCTTTCTTCCTTTGTGTGATGTTGACCCTTGAATACTGTGATTGTATCACGATAAAGATTATAACTTACCATGTAGAATTTGTTTTGCAATGCATTTGTAAAAGCCGATGTGTATTCATTAGATATTTCCATAACCGATTTCAGTAATGCTTGTGCTTGTGCTAATTTTCTTTGCGTTATGGTATTTTCTGTTAATGGATCCCAATTTGGTGCTATTCCACCATTGTATTCATATGAGGTATATTGCTCCAGATCTCGTGTATCATTTATCATTCTTGATGATATGTGATTGATTTCTTCTTTTAATAGTGCAATGGATTTATTTAAATCCTCTGATACAAGTTTAGATATAATTTCAAGAGCTTTTCCTGAATCCAACAAATTATCTACTAATTCATCCCATAATTCAACGGATAATTCTTTTGCCGGTTCTGGTTTGTCAGTTGTTCCATATAAGAAATAATTTGATAATAGTTTTGCATTATTAGTAAGATTCTCTTTGTCAGCAATATTTCTGGCAGTTATTTCTTCAGCTGTTTCAACATTTTCTGCTGTTTTTGCAGTAATTTCTTTTGCCATTGCCTGTAATTTAGACATTGCAGTGTTTTCTCGATAATCATTAGCATCACCCTGGAATACCTTAATCCATCGATCCGGTGCTAATAATGCACCAGTGCTTACATCATTTGGTGATCCTGATGATCTGTTAGTGACTTCAACACCGGCTGCATGCAATGCCGCGATAACGATTGATGAACACACATAACTGTTTCTAACATCTTTTGGTGCCCCTTTTGTATCTAATTTTTTATCAGTTTTGAAGAATGATTTTGCAATTTCTGCCCATGAGTATTTAACTTTTTCAACATTTGCCCGAAGATCATGTAAAAATTTATTCAATTTTTCATATGATTCTTGAGTTAACCATGCTCCATATACAATAATTGAAGATTGTTGAACTGGTTCATTTTCTTCTGATCCGTAATAATCAGGTGCTAATTTTCTACCATGTTTTGGTCCGCCTTCTGCTGTAATTACAACTTCATGCGGTGCATTTTTTGGTCTTTTTGTGATATTATCATTTTTCGTAACCATTGCTGGTATTGCATCTTTTGCAATATTAGAAAATGGAGTAATTGAATAACATAATTCCAATTTCGGATCCAAGGATATTACACAATGAGAAACAGAACTACCGGTCGCCATCAAAATTCCTTTTGTGACTTTTGATTCTTTTTCTGTTATATCATGATTGTGTAAAATTACAAACACTGGGTGTTTGTCGGATGTGTCAAAAGATTCTGTGAATATTGTTTGATTTTCTATTTTTCGCGAAAAATATTCAGCAATAGCTTCATTATTTTCACCTTGATTCGTTTTATTGTCTTCCGGTTTTGATGTTGGTAATAACTCCTTCTGTTTATTTTCATCAGGTTTCGGTTTTGGACTTGTTGATTTGTCACCACTAAGTTTGCCAATAACTTCGTCTGGATAATACATTTTTTTCAATTCAAATGTTGTTGGTACATCATTAGTATTTCCACTATCTATGCAATGTTTTATTATATCAAACATTTTCTTTTTGGTAATATTCTTGACTTGCAATTTGAATCTCGGCCAACCAACAATTGTTGGTTTAAATTTACCAGCTTTGATTGCTTCACTAATTTGGTGATTTAATTCGGAATTCTTTTTAACAAATTCAATTTCTTGTTTATGATTCTTTGCGAACGAAATACCAAGTTTGGATAATGTATTCTGAATCCATGAAATGAACTTATTAATCATTCTCTTGATCCATTCGATGAGTTTCTTAATGTGCTCTTTAATTGTTTTTGCTTTACCAGAAGAAACACTCGGCTTTTCTTTCTTTTCCTTTGAACTATTACTATCAGAAGCTTCCATAACAAATGTATGGAATTCTTCAATTTCAAACGGTGTAAAGAAAGATTCGGTATACATATAACCAGGAGCATCTACATCATCCATATTATCAGATGCAATGATTGTCATATGATTTGTATATAATTTAATCATAGCGCGAGTCATAATCTCACCCAATACAGCAAGAATATCACGAACCATTTCCCAGTTATTCATTCCACATGCACCATATGATTCACAAATGCTTTTCATTAAATGTGCAATCTTGATGATATGTTCACTCAATTCTTCTTTTGTTGTAAGATCCTTTTCGGTGAACATACGGTACAACATTTCGAGTGTTTGTTGAATGGGATGACGATGATCATTTCCTACCGCATCTTCACCACGATAATCTCCATCGATAAATGTGTTACCATAAGCAATCTTATCCAACCAATTCACATCGGTATGGAAATCAGTTTCATGAAGTTTATTGTTCAATTCGTCATAATTCATTTCGATACCACAGTGACCATTCATGAACATCTTGCAAATCATCATACCATCCAATCCATTGATTACTTCGGAAGGATGTCCATAACGATACAACATTTGGGCAATTGGTGAACGAGTATCTGTTGTGATAAACTCAATTGCGGACACAGTATCCTTGAAATGTGGATGCATATCTTGCAATACAATATTTCTCATATTGATATCGAATGGGAGTTTTGATGTACATCTCATGGTGTTTGTTTTTAATAAGCAACATTCTGTGACAACATTTCCACCCTTTTCCAAACGTTTTGATTTAGAACGTTCAGCAAAAGCTCTCATTCTCTCCATTACATCTTCTTCATCATATTCATCATATGTACCAGAGTAAACATGTTCAAACATATTCATCTTTGTCATGACAGACTTTTCAAAATCTCCAGGAGCTGGATAATTCTTTTCAGTAACATTAATGTTTGCATGTTTCAGAATCTCATTGACAAATGTGGAACAAATTTGATGTGATGATTTACGATTAACTGGTTTATCATCATTAAACAATTGACGAATCACAGAACCGATGGAATATTTTGTTTTTGGTGCATTCTTAATTTCATCTGCATATTTCTTCATTAACTTATATTGATCTTCTGTGACATATGCACCGTATACTGTGAATTCAACACCTTTGTGATGATCATTTCCCATATCATCCATACGGAAACCATTATCACTTTTTGTGTCTTCATTTAATGGATTTGACATACCGAATGAATACACTTTTCTTAATGAAGGATCAAATGATAATCCAGCATGAGAGAATCTACTCATGGTATGTTTCTTCACTTGCTTAGAAACCCATTCAGTGCCTTCTGTTAATACAATATAAATATCATGTGATTTTGTTAAATCAACAGATTCTGTGACAACATCATCATCCACATTTTCATCCGGAATCAAATTGTTTGTATCATACTTTGATTTCCCATCCATTAACCTGGTATCAAATGTTGACTTGGGGACACAGAAAAAGATCATGTTACTCATGATAACTGTATTCATCATGATTGTAAACAAAATGAATTCTTCAATGTATGTTTGAATGACTTTCTGTTCAAGATATGGCATTGATGCAAATTCTGTTTGATTCATCAAATTTGGTAAACCTTCGATGATCTTCTGGATGTTTGTTGAGAAATGCATATCTGCGATTGTTTTATAATCATCTTTAATTGCCTTGGCTCTTTGTTGCATTTCGTACTTGGATACAACAGTTGTATGATAGAAATCATTTTCACATAACACAAGCAAATCTTTCAATGTCATGTTGTCTGTGGTATAGTTGTATAATCCATAAATAGAGGAATGCTCAATAGGAACACAACTGTGATCAATCATGAATTGCTTTACAGACATTACAGAGAATTTCTCTAAGTCAGCAATCTGTGGATGAATCATGTGACTGTGCAATACCTTGATTAGGTTTGATGTGTATGTTGCAATATCGGATGGAGTGATATAACGAAATTTGTATAAGTTGTTGCAAATACCATAATCTTCTTTGCATTCATTTTTCCCAGCATTGATACTTGTTAATTCTTTAAACACACGATCGTATGCTTTCAAAGCAAGTGTCACTTCATTTGGAAATTCGTGACTAAATGCAAACTCTCGCTTTGGAATATCAGTTGGCTTTTTTGTTTGCATAATATATTCTCCTTTGCATTATAATTTTTATCTATATAAAAATAGTATATAGACAAAGTTAACATCTCGTTTGGTGGCCATACGGCCACCATCCATTATCTTAATTTTCATATTAAATATGTTCCGTGTTTAATCCAGCAACGAAAAGCTAAAACCTTTCATGATGAAGAAGGGTGGTGATTTGCATATGCGCAACACACGATGTCTTTTTTGTAACAGAATCTTTGATGACAAACATGCATATTGTCATCACATCGCATACAAACATAATGATCAAATTCCGGAAGAAAATGAACCATTAGAATTTGCATATTCATTGTTGGTTCATAAACCAATTGGAAGATTGTGTTTGATGTGTCGGAAAAACCTTGTTCACTTTAATAAAGAGACATTGAAGTATGAGAGGTTGTGTGAAAATCCCGCATGTAAAGAAGCATATGTGCACCAAATGAAACAACGTATGGTGAATGTTTATGGAAAAGAACATCTGTTGAATGATGCAGATATGCAGCGTAAGATGATCTTTAACCATCCACAAGCTCGTGATTATGTTTGGGATTCAACGCACAAATTCAGAGTCATTGGTTCATATGAATCCAATTTCTTAGATGAGTTAAAAAGCTTGGACTGGAGTCCGGATGATGTCATCGCTCCATCTCCAAACAATTATTGGTACAAGTGGAAAGATGGGTCGACCCATCTTTACATTCCTGATTTTTTTATTCCGTCATTATCATTGGAAGTTGAAATCAAGGAAAGTGATAACACACATCCACGTATGGAACATTCTCGAGAAATTGAATATTTAAAAGATGCACGAATGGCTGTTGAAATGAAAAAGACCAGTATCAACTACATTAAGATTGTCGATAAGAAATATGAAGAATTCTTAGAGACATATGTTCAGTCTGATACAAATAAACCTGAGTAAAGGAGAGATATCACAATGAATAAGTTAAAAGCCGATATCATGCTACAGCAGCAAGGATCATATTATCAAGAAGAAGATATTGATGATGTTGAAAACAAAGATATCGATATCAAGCCGAAGAGAAAGAAAAAGAGAAGTAAGAAAGTTTCTTTTAATGATGAATGTGGTGATGGTGCAAATATTGGAACTAAAGAAGAGTGTGGTGATACTGACATTAGCTCTGTTCAAGAAACATCAAAACCTCGTAGAAAGAAGAAACCCAAGAAGGATATTACAATTGATACAGAAATTGATGATGTTGAGGAATCAGCTGTTCAAGCAACCAATAGAATGTCCATGAATGTTGGATCCAACAATATCACATTCGCAGGAAAAGATAATGAATGTGGACCAATCAAATATCATCTTTCGGATGGTGATGATGCAATGGCATCTCAAGATGTTGATACAGATATTGACACTACCACAGAAGGATTTGGTTCTGGTTTAAAAGAAACTGTGAAACAGCCATTCAAGCAAGGTAAGAAAATTCTCAAAAGACAAATGGATTATGTCGGTGATGCAATTGATGTTTTTAAAGATGATCTGAAAGACATCAAGGATGATGGTATCAAGGGTGTATTGAATTTACCAGTTAGGCATTATAAGAGAGCTGTTGATACTGTGCAAAAGCACGATATCAAAAGAGCACATGATATCATGGATAACATGCAAGAATGGGAAGACGCATTTACATCAGACGGAAAAGTTGACAAGGCTGGCAAGAAAGTAAAGCGTGATTTAAAGAAAGCCGCAAGAAAGGCTTCTGATAAGATCGAAGATATGACAGAAGCAGCGGAAGTTGGTGTGGAAGATCAAACATCTGAATTTGATACTGAATGTGGTGATGGTTGTAATACAACAGGATTTAAAAAAGAATGCGGTGATTCTAAGGTTGGTTTCGATCAAGAATCAGCAAAACCTCGTAAAAAGAAAAAGAAGATTCCAAAAATTACTGAAGATGATATTGATTTCGAAGATGAAGCATCCGTTGAAGCAACCAATCGAATGTCAGCATCAGCGGGTTCTTCTAATATTACAACAACTGGATCTGGCAATAAAATTGAATCAATTGATTATACAAATGAAGATGTTGATCCGACTACTGAAACAACAGAGGGTGATGCATACAAGCCAGGTTATCACGACGAATATGCTGTGTATTTGATTAATCAAATTGATGAAGAACGATTACATTCCGAAAGACAAGCATTAACGTCTATGATTGAATCCATTTATAAGGAATACGCAATGAGTGGGTTTGAAATGTCCGAAGATGCATTTATGGAAATGGATTCTGACGAAAATGAAACAGAAGATGAATATTACCAAGAACGATTCTTCGGTGGAACAGGTAAGCAAGTAGAAGGTTTGGCTAAACCATTTGTCAAGGGTGCTAAGAAATTGAATGATATGCGTCATGGTGTTGGCAAGCCTGGTATCATCAGAAATGTGATTCATCGTACAAGTAAGGATTTGAAGAAGGGTGGTATTCTGTATAAATTACTTACATGGCCATTCTTAGTTGTCAAGAATCTTGTACAAACAATTTATCACAAAGCAAAGTCATTTATTCAATACAAAGGGTTGTTATTAGGCATTGAAGTTAAGGTGAATCGTGAAATCTCTAAGATCAAGAAACGTGGTCGTGATTTACCAAAAATGGCTGTTGCAGGTGGTATTGGTTATGTAGCAACAGCAGCAGCTTCTATTGCAAAGGGTGAAGGTCTGCCATTAAATCCTATTGATTTCATCACAAGTGAAGGTGCTAAGATGATTAATGAGCTTGGTCGTGATACCATGATTCGCGCATTAACTTCTAAATTAGCAGATGCAATCGAGGATTCTCCAGAAGCAATCCGTGCTGTGTTAGCAAAGAAAAATGCAGTAAAAGGTAAGTTAACACCCGAAGCTGGTAAAAATTCCCCACCCATTATTACAATGAACAACAGCAAGATTACTGTTGAGAATTTGATTAACATGAAGGGTGTTGAGCAGTTGTTAAATGATATTGACAACTGGGCTGATTTGGCAGAAACAACAGTTGTGAATGCAAAAGCTGGAGATGAAGCTACAATTAGAAGTTGTCTCACCAAAGCAAAGGATCTGGAATCCAGATATCTGAAAGATGGAAAACTTGACTTATCTGCAATCTTCAATAAGAAATCTGGGGCTGTTAAGATCTCCGAATTTTACGATGAATTATCTTCCAAACTGACAGAAAAGGCTCATGTCCTCGAGAAGGGATTAAATAAGTTGACCGAACTTGAGGGATCAATTAAGGAAGGTAACATTAGTATTACAGAAGATACACAAAAGACATTATCCGAGATTAATGTAGCATTACAACACGCATGCAATGCATTTGTAGAAGCAATCGAATCAATCGAAGATCTTGGTAAGTATGTCATGAGTACAATGGAAACTTATCTTGATTGCTTAAAGGAAACTTCCAGTTCCATGGTAAAGGGTAAGAACTCAAAAGCTCCTACTACTGCTACTGAGGATGAAGAATGATAGTTTGTATTGTTATTGTAGGAGGTGGTCATGATGCTTGATGTAAAAGGAATCACGTTAGCTGAGGTAAACAAGAGGTACCATCCGTTGTATCAAATATTGGGATATGATGTGTTAATGGATAATGATGAATTTGGTAAACCAAGAGTGATTTCAACATATGAAATGTGTGTCAATATCATCATTACATTATTATTGATGAAACCTGGACAATATCCATCCATTCCAGATTTGGGGATTTATATTGAGCAATATCTGTTTGAATATTCTGATGATGAAAAGCTTTTGAATAAAATAGTGAATCAAATCTATGATCAATGTAATCGTATTCAAATGACTGGAATTGAAATTAATGTCTTTTTCAATAAGCTTGAACCTTCACGACATGAATTGTGCGTGGAGATTCGTGCCACGGATTTCTTAATACATGGACAAGATAAACCACCAATTGCAATTATTGGTATTTCACATGATAAACTGAATCAGCTGTATATTCAACGATATACAGCTGATCAATTACAAGTAACGAAATAAACGAGGAAGATGGTGATAAAAATGTATGAAGCTGATATCCTATCAAAGATTGACGAATTGGAATTGACCAATTTAGAAGCAAAAATCCAAACATATGATGCTGTGGGCGACCAATTGCTTAAGGAATATTACATGTATTCTTCAGGAGTTGTTCAAGAAGGTGCAGTAACAAATGGTGTTAGAGATGATGGTAGAGTTCCTACATTAAATAAGATTGCAAACTGGTTTGGTAGAATGGTTACACAAATTGCATCATGGTTAGCTAAAAGACATATTGACCGAACTTTGAAAAAAATCTATGAATCTGATCGTTATTCTGATAATGATATTTTCGAAGGATTGTTTGTTGATAACGATTGGTATCGTGATAACGTAATCAATGCTAGAACATATCTGAATGAACAGATTCAAAGGTACATGGTTAACGAAGCGGGTGGATCTAGAGATCCTGGATTAAATAATGTCTTTAGAGATCGCAGAGCTTTCACATCTGCGGTTCGTGGTGTTGACAAACTTCGCTCTGAATTACATGAATCCCTGTCGGATATTCGACATATTACAGCGATTAATGATAACACCCATCACGTCAAAGACAAAAGAAAACAAGATGTGTTTAACTTCATGAGATCTGTTGCAGAAGATAATGAACATCTAACTGATATGGTTAGAGCAATGCGTAGATCCATTCCGTATGTAAAAGAAGTTGCAGATCGATTAAGTGCAAATGATTTAAATTTGAAAAAGAACAATGAAGCTGTCAAAGATCAGTATGTAAAATTTGTATCAGATACAACGCGATGTGCGTTGATGCTTGCACAGATTCAAGCAGTCATTTGTGATCGAATCAGACATACGATTGGTCGTGTCCATAACAATGGAGAGGGCGGTGACGAACCAGCATGATTAATGTAGAATCAATGGTTGATCGTTCTCAAGTAGAAGTATTACTTGCATTAGGTGATAACTTATTAAAAGAACAAGCTTATGTAGAATCTTTCTACAATGAAGCCGCAAGTGAAGTTGGTTTATTTCAAAAGGCATTAGATTTTATTTCAAGAACCATTACAAAATTTCTTGCATGGTTACGTAAAAAGAAATTGGACAGATGTAAAGAACGATTGACAAAGCTCAAAGATAATGTAAAAGTTAATGACCAATTTGCTGATCCAAAAACGATGTACACATATTTTTATCCAGACAATTGGTTTGGTCCCGAGGTAATGAAACCTTGTCGTGAATTACATGAATTATCATTTGCAAAAATAATTGCAAGTGGTCAAGTAAAAGATATTCATAAGATTTTGGTGAATCGTGATATGCCAAAATTAGAGCATATTTGTCGAATATTAAAAGAAGCTGTTAGTAAAGTCAACAAGTTTTCTGTTCCAGCAGGACCTGTTAATGTGAGTCACGAGGGAAAAGGTAGTATTGAAACAGCCATTAAGTTCATTGATCATTGTTCCACGACGGTTTATCAAGATTTACAAAAGTCATTAGCTTCTATTAAGGTTATTAAAGATTATGAGAAAGGGAAGAATCTTCAAGATAGCAAAGCTGTTTCTGATTCTTGGACACACGCCATGACACTTCTTGCACAAGCATATTTGAATGAGATGGCAATTGCAATTGATGTTGAGAAGACACTCACAGCAGGTGCTACTGTTCGCAGAATTTCTTCCATGGGTAAACAAAAAGTTTATAATGAATTGGAATTGAATGATTTATACACCGCGATTAATGAAATCTTTAATAATGATATTAATCCAGCATCCAAAGCAGTTTATGCCAATACAGTTAAGATGGGTGAAAATGCCATTCGTGTTGATATTGTATATTCAGCAAAAGATGGAACAAATAAAGTTGTGTCATTAAATGCAAAGAAATTAGCAGATGCAACATCACGTTTCATCAATAAGGGTGGAGTACAAGGTCGCCCCATCACTAAGGGGATGTTGAAATGACACCAAAACGAAAAAAGATTCAAGACAAAGTAATTGAAGTTATGTCATTAATGGATCCCACACAGATCAATGCAAAGAAATATGCATCCATGTTCAATGGCATGTCAGATCAACAATTTTCAAAATGGATTACGGATTTCTTGAAAGATGAGAAATCCAATTTCCGTTTGGATATTGAAGAATTCGGCAGTAATGGTTCCCGTGTATTAAAATTTGAAAATGTAACGAAAGCTGCTGAAGCATTACAAGTTCCATTGTTTGAGTATGTTTACATGCCACATATCTCAGCAAATCCAAAAAATCCGATTCGTACAAAACAAAAAGTATTGGTTGGGTATTTGAATATTAAGCGTGTACAGCAATTTGTTACGAAGAAGACTGGATTAACAATGTCCGATTCCAACCGTGATGAAATTACTGGACGTCTCAAAGGTAAATCCAAAGGTGGTGTCAGTACAGCAATTGAAAATGAGGTATTGGCCGGCATGGGAGCCGACCAAGTTATGTCCGAATTCCTTGGGTCTCGTGCTGATAACGTACAAGAATATGACGCGATGTTACAATCAATCGCTGAGCGAGGGAATGTCAAATTAGAAGATATCAAAACCAGCACATTTGACAAGCCATCATTATTATTAGCGGATACATATTTAATGTGTATGGGTTTAAAGACAGATCTTGTGTCTGAAGCATATTATTCCATTGATAAGATTCGTGCAGCGATGGGTCGTGAATAATATAGAAGAAAGGAATGAATGATATGAAAGTTAATGTAAATGGTAGAGGTGTAATTCCGGGTGTCGGTGTTCTCGCACCACAAAGAGGAATTGATTTAACACAACAACAAGTCAGAAGAATTCTGAATTATCGTCAGTTCACAGTCAGTGTTGCTGAAACTGGTAAGTTGATCACAAAGACAAATATTGCGACAGTATTTGACACAGATCCAATTGAAAAATTCAAGAAGGAATACGAAGAGAAGACGACAAAAGTAGCTCCAGCAGTCAAAGTAGTTGTCGAAAAACCAGTTGAAGAAAAGAAGGAAGAAGTTGTAAAAGAAGAATATGTTGCACCAGTAATTGAAATTATTGATGATTCTTTTACAGTTGAAAAGCCAGTTGAAGAGAGACATGCTCAGATCATTGGTAATAATCCAGATATGGAATTTGAATATGAAGACGAAGTGGAAACAAACGCTGAAGAATCTAATGATGATGATGTAGCAGATCGTCCGAATAAGAAAAAGAAGAAAAGAAACAGACATTGGTGAGAGGTGATCCATATGTACATTATGGAACAAGAACTCACCGAATATGACATCATGTCATGGTTTCAAGAAGCAGTGGCAGATCCAGATTCTCCATTACGGAAAAAGATTATTGATCCGATTGTGCAGGTGTTAGAAACACCTGCTGGTCGGAAAGAATATATTAAATATGGAACCGAGTTTCTTGATTCTAATGCGGAAATGTTGGCAAAAGAATTCCCAACAAAACGTGTATCTTATCCAAGAATGTATGTTGATCGAATATTGGATTTGTTTGGTTTCACCAGTCAACAATTGAAAGCTGATTTTAAAGAATTGGCAAAAGAGGTTAATGATAAAACGGATTTCAAAACATTAACATCCACGCCAACAAACATCATTCATGCGATTGCATTATTTTATTCCGATGCAGTACAGCATGCACAATTACGTGAATCAGCAAAACAACAACTTGGTTTAACCACATACGGTTTGGTGTTCAATCACCAATTTCCAGATGCAGAACCGGATGTTGCGACGATGACGTATACTTACATGCATTTGGACAATTCATGGGGATTGGTTAAGAGTGAGAATGTTATGAATTGGATCGGTCAAACAACCGAAACATCATTCGCATTTTGGAGATCAAAATTATCATTGAATATGAGTACGAAAACACTGATTGATTTCTTGAATCGTGTTCGTTCATCATTCCAACAGAATATGCGTACATTAGCCCGTCGCTATTATCAAGATATTGCTGATAAGAATCGTGTTGGTGATGATTTAATTGGTGATGAAGATCATGTTGCAACATCAAATACTACAACATTACGAAACAATCTTGTTCGTTTAATTACAACAGGTGATCGTGATTATAAGACAAAAAGCAACTTGTATAAAGCTACCGCAGAGCAAAAGAATGTTCGTGTGGATGATTTATATGAATTGGCACAACGTGTTGAAACAAAAGATATTGCGAACATTATTGATTTAATCTTTTATGTGTTTATTGTAAAAGAAAATCATACCGTTGATGAGATCAATACATCAGCATATATTTCTAGAATCACCAAAATGCCAACTGCGATTGATCGTGCAATTGCGGGGAAACCTGTGATTGATCCATTTGTGAAAAAATATAAATGTACCGATTTATTGGCAAAGGCATACATTTGCTTATTAGCAACATTTATCATTATGAAAATTAATCAAGTGAAGAAGTGAGGTGACGACGATGATTGATGATACAGTGTTTAAATCCGAAATAAATGTTTTACTAAAAATGGGTGAATACTATAGTAAGCAAATTGTTATGGAATCCGAATTAGTTACACCTGTCCCAACATCGGTAGATTCTGTTTCAAAGTGGAATCAATTCGTCAATTGGGTGACGAGATGTATTAAAACAATTCTTGCTAAGATTAGTAAAAAACGACTGGAGAAACAAATTAATGATTTGACGTCGAAAAGTTTAAATGGTAAAGAATATCGTATCGATGCATCAACACTTCGAACACTTAATAATTTGATTGGCATTGGTGGACGAATGCATGTGAATCCATACGGATATCAATATGATTTCAAGAATCCATCATTTGATAAAAATGATGGGAAATTGTATCAACAACGTGCGGATTATTTAACACAACATCGTTTCAAACCAATCGAAAGGTCTGGAACACTTCGAACATTATCTGCTGACGAACTTCGAAAATATCTTGATGCTATTAAAGATAATAGCATCAAAATTGCCAATCGACTTGTTGGAATTCAATCACATATCGATGAAACAAAAAAGCAATTATCTGATGAAGATCGTAAGAATGAGGCATTCCAGCAATATGTTAGAATGTTGACATTTGAATTATCCAATGATTTAAAGATTGTACAATTTATCAATGGCTTTTTGGATGCTGCAAAATTATTTTCCAAAAAGGCATCAGATGATGGTGTGATCGAAATTGATGGTAATGAATCCACAGAAGATGATAATAAAACAACTGATGACACCAATAATGATGCATCATCAAAATCAGATAATTCATTTCCGCCAAAAATAAAATATGAAATTAAGAATGCAATTGTGAAAAAAGCAGTTGACGGATTTGTATTTAAAAAGCATACAAAATGTGAAGCTGTTTATGCAAAATTACAATCTGATGGAGACACGCTACTTGTTCAATATGATTTAAACGAGGGAACTGATAATGATCTTCATGAGTATCGATTCTCTGTTAATAAATATAAAAATGAATTCCCATGGAGTATGGTATTAAAAGCCATGGGAATTGATAAAGTAATGAAACAAATCAAGGGTGGCGTTGTTATTAGACGATAGAAAGGAGTGATTCATAAATGGATATTATGATATTAGAATATATCGATGATATTGAACATGGTTCTTTGATCAGCGAATATGAAGTAATTCAATCATTATGTGATTCATATATCAAGCAGATCCATATGAATCAATTTGTTTTGGAAGACGGAGAATCCAAACCAGATGATGGTAAAAAGAAAGATTCCGATAAAGGAAGTACAAGTAAGCCACCGTCATTCTTAGAAAAAGCAATTAATTTTGTAAAAAGACTTATAGTGAAAATAAGAACAATGATTGGTATGAAACGAGTTGGTGCTTTTCAAAATATTTACAAAAGAAATTGGGATATGTTTGAAAATAAATATCAAGAGACAATGTATAAAAATATTGATAACCTTGTCTATGTCAAGAGAAAAGAGATAGTGCATGATGATGGTGTTGAGAAAGAATTAGAATATGATACCGCTGTATATCCAATAAAAGATATCATCGCCATCAAACCAAAATGGATAGAAAATATATATAATACACTTGATTCATTTATTAATAACTGCAGTAAATCATTATCCGCTGGAGAAGCAAGTTCATCAAGATTATTATTAACATATTATCATGATATTAAATATGATACTCTTGTGAAAAAAATTGAAAGTTACGAATCTAAGATTAATGAAAAATATGAAGAACTTGGTAAACTTGAAAAAGATATGCGTGATAATAGTGAAAATCCAGAAGTATTGGTTCCGAGATATAAATCTATTCTGGAAAAAATAAACATGCCTGATGCGATAGAGCAAAAGACTAATGAAGAACATGTGTTCGGTGTTTTTTTTGCTAGAGAGGGTAGCAAACATTTTTCAAAAATAAGGATGATGTATTATTATATCAATGATGCAGAAAAAAGTATAAAAGATGCAAAAGCCGTAGAAAAACTTTATGGTGAAGAAAAAAATAATGACAACTTATCATTTTTTGCAAAATACATAACAAAATTTATGATTCTCATGCATAAATTTACATTAATATTCGTTAAAGTTTTATCAGTATCAGCTTTAGAATTAAAGCATTTATGTAGAAAAATAGGAATAAAGGATATTGGTAAAATAAATACATTTTATGATCCAAACACACTTGAGGATCATCAATCAAAATATACCGTGGATGACACATACCATACCACTAGAAAAGATCTAAAATCACAAAATGTTAGCAAAAATGAAATCAGAGCATTCACATAAATAAAAAGGATGATGAAACATGAATTATTTGGACATACTTGATTGCCAAACATACGTTTCTGAAGCTGACGTATACATCTCACAAATTGAATTGTTACAGAAGCAACTCATCATGGAGCAAGAAACTTCTGATGAAGAGTCTAAACCCCAGAACAGTGATAACCAATCAACAGACATTGGAACAGCTCCAGATCCAGTTAGTAAATGGCAACAATTTGTCAATTGGATTACTCGTTTGATTATGAAATTACGAACCTTCTTTTTGAGTAAAAAGGTTGAAAAGAGAATTGGTAAACTTAAAGATGCTCATAGATATTTATCAGACAATGATAAAGACACATATACTGTTCCAGCATATGTAGAGGTGTATTGGAAAGCTGTTAGTGAAATAATATGGTTGGATGAATTTAGTGTATCAAAGGGAAAAGAATATCAAAAGCATGCAGCTAAAGTCGAAAAAGATATGGCTTTTGTAAAAAAATACAGCAGTATTCTCACAGGAGAAAACGATAAGACAATTAATATTAATAAACGACAATTCGCACTTGCGCTTACGAATATTGAAAAATTATTCAATAATGCTAAGGAATATATCAGTAAAGCAAATTCTTCTATTAAATCATTAAAAGGGTCATTATCTGAAGAAGATCGCAAAAGTCCAGCATTTCAGCAATATGTAAATTGCTTAACAAAAGGCATCCAAATGTATTTCTATTATATGAAATTCATTAATAAAACATTACTTTGGATCATGGACGATGAAAATATTTTCACAGCAACTCTTGATGGAAAATATTCACATGATGCAGGTGGTGGAATCTCTGGACTGTATGACGCTGTTGCAATCTCTGCGATTAAAGCGAAAATCTCTCGTGAACAGGTCAAATCATACAAAACAATTTATGTGTTCTTGAAGGATAATGACATGCTTGTTGCATTTTCAAATGCAAAAGATGCAAATGATACCGACAATATGAAAGTTGTTAATTTAACACTTGCCTCTCATTATGATTATAACACATTACCGGATCAGGCAATTAAGCAATTGAAAAACCGTGATATTTTTGCTCTTGATAGTGATAAAGATCGAGAGAAAATTATTAGCAGAATGCCGAAATAACATAGAACAGGAGTTGATTAAGATGAAATCTACTCAAACTGGTGCAACAAAATACAACACGGCTTGTTTTATTCAAGAAGCACCACAATCATCAGAAATGAGCCATAATGGTTTTGAAGTGAAGAAGTCATCAACAGGACAACCTTTCTGTATCTTCGAAGCAACACTTCAAACATTCAATTGTTACAATAGAATGGGTCGTCGTTATGATGCTCAAAATGTATGCTCTGTGATTGATAACGATGAGCGTATTCAAACATTATTAAGGCAGAATAAATGGAGAGGAGAATTAAATCATCCCAATCCAGATATCAAGGGTCAACAATATTCCGATATTCGTATGACCATTCCAGAACCGTTAAACTCTTCGCACTTTATTTCTCACAACCGTCTCGAAGGAGATAAGTACAAAGGAAGAATCACAACACATCCCGGCACAAAAGCCGGTATTTGTGCATCATCCGAAGTAATCGATTTGGGAATTGTTCCATCATTCTCCGTTCGTTTATTGGGCAATATGATTCCGGGTGCTCCTCATAATCAACCCAACATGAGAGTGACAAAAGTCATCACATGGGATATGGTAGACTTCCCATCCCATCGTGGTGCAGATGCAGATATTGATGCAAAGATCATGGAATCCGCAGATGTGTTTTTCTTAAAAGAATTGGCAAATTATTGTGCTGAAGAATCGGAAACATTGTCAGTTGTTTGTGAGTCATTCCAGATTTCTCCAGATGAAATTACAGGAATTAAGAATGGTAATATTGTGGTTGAACAAGTAGATTCTTCTAAGATATTCATTCCTCTCCCTAATGATATTCGTAGAGAAGCAATGTCTATTTTGAGAGAAAGGAATTGGTAATTTATGAAGAAGATTGAGTTTAAAGTTGATCCAGTATACTTTGAGAATATTGAAAAAGCGATTACTTCATTAAACGATTTCTTCAAATCCAATTTTAAACAAAAGAATTTTCCCATTGATGATGACGATGATGATATGGAGCTTGAACCTTGTTTGAGCTCCATCATTCGTTGGATTAATTATGTTGATCCATCATGGATTGATAATACTTCCAAAATGGAAGAAACGTTAGACAATATCCACGATCGTGCCGGAAAAATGGGAAAGTATGATGATTCATTTGCGGATGGATCTGATCGTGATACAGATGAAGATGCAAATATCAATGATTTAAATGCATATATTGGATTCCAAGTATTGCAATATATTACAAAGAATCAAAAAGAATTTGGTAGTTTACTGGAAGGAATTCATACATTGGAATTATTCTTCAATCCATCAAAATACAAAGACGCATTGAATACATTTACACAACCAATTGAATTATCCGATGTTGCTGATTCATTGGGTGATGATGTATATACAGTATTCGATATCAAAACATATGTCAATGGTATTTTCCATTCTTCGGAAATTGAAATTCCATCTGGGATGAATCAACAGAAGGAAATACAACGTATTGAAAATCGTATTGATATTCCGGATTATGAAATTATTACAACAGATGAAGATGATGAGACATACCAAGAACAAGCAGAAATTAATTTCTTCTCCATGGTAAATCCAAACCATATTCGATATCATCAGAATCGTTTCCAACCTTCGCAACAATTTGTGAAAGTCATTAAGCAATTAATTACTGGATTACGGAAATGCAATACACCGGAAGATGTTCGTAATTATTTGAATGACAAAAATAATCACGTGAATCCGGATGATTATACATCAATGGTATTACCATCGATCTTAGCACGTGTATTTGCTGATAAGAAAATGTTTGAGAATCGATTGTTTGATGAAAAGAATCTGAAGAAGTATACAGACTCATATGATTCAATTATGAAACAGAATGACGGAGCAAAACGTTTTAAAGATTATGATTTATTATCCACTTTCAAATCAGATAAAGATGGAACGATTCAATTCTTGGAAGACTTTCTTTCATTACGATTGGTTTCTGATCAAAATGCTGCAATTACGAATCATACATTGTTGGTGATTTTCAATATCTTCGATTCTCGAATCTATTTGGATATTCTGTATAATATATTACCCCAATCCGAAAAGAAGGGTGAATATGAAACTGAAGATGGTTTTGTAAAAGCTGTTCGTGCAAGAATCAATGAGAATTCTAAGAAAGCAACGCCATATTCTAATGATAAACCAATTGATCAAGCAGCTGATAAAACCGTCAAGACATCACAAGAAATCACGGAATACGTTTCATTATTATTCAAATCTATGGGTGATATTTCATTGGAAGAACTTCCATATTATGAAAACTTAATCACAGAAGCTGTACATATGGAGATTAACACAATTGGTGATAAAGCATATAATGTTGGAGTATCTGAATCTGATATTGAACATTATATCGGTGAAGCAGCATTAGCTCCTTATAAGAAAAAGAATTTTGCCATCTCAGGAAAAGTCCCCACATATATGCAAGATCGTATTGATGGATATGGTGATGACAAGCCACAAACATCTGTTGAGGATGTGGATTTGCCAGAGGGAGTTCCCACAAATGATATTGGTGACTTAATTGATTCTATTGATGAACGTGTGGATACTGTCGAAGATAATGAAGAAAAAGATCCAGATTTGTCATATGGATTTGGTAATGATGCTGATGTAACACCAACCGATTCTAATGATAAGAAACAAGATGGACATGTTGTTTACAACATCACATACAACTATCACAATTCCAACAATACAACGACAACAACAGACTCACATAATACGACAACCACAACAAGAACAACGAGAGATTCTCATGATAAACATGATTCCCATAATATCCATGCAAGATACGATAATGATTTTTCTGTTAATAAAACATCTGGTGGAGAAGCAAAGAACACTTATAATCCACAAAAGAAGACCAAAGCTAAAGTAAGGTCAAACAATTATAATAATGACACATCTTCCTTGAATACCAAGGATGATACTAGAGATACACCAGAATCAGATACCAACTTTTCCACCGGTAAATCTGTTCAAGAAGTATTTGCTATGTTACAATCCAAAGAGCCCCTATTTAATGAGGGTGCGTCAGAAATTGCTGGTTCTATGATTGGTTCATTTGGTGCAGACATGGGTCTGCTACCAGATACAAATCCTGAACCGAAAGTTCCACTTAATGTGAGACTTCAAGATGTTGATCGAAAGATGCTTGGAAAGCAAGAAGAAATGCGTAAAAATTTACAAGCAGTCGATCATACTGTGAGAGCTGCGAAGATGCCGTTTGATCGCGCAAAAGCTTGGATCACAGATATGGTTGATGGTTTGATCAAACGTGACGAAGACAAAGTAAAATATGAATTATTAGAAGATAAGAATTATCGTACTGCTGTCAAGAAAGCATTCCGTATTGCATGTGATCTTGGGTTATATTCTGCAGCATTCATGATATCCCCATTTATCGGATGTCTTGCAATCGGCAATGGTGCAATCCGTTATGGAGATAGAACCCGTATGAAGAAAGAAATACAGAATGAATTTGTTACGGAGATTCAAATCCTCGACAAAAAAATTAGTAAAGCAAGAGCAGATCATAAAGACAAAGAAATGTACGAATTGATGCGTATTCGCCAAAAGATGGTTGAGAAAGCTGCGAATATCACCAAGGATCCTATTGCAAAAGTAAAACAAGTTAACAATATTCAGACGAATGGTTATGCATGGGATTATGATTAACGAACACGGAGGTGATCAATCAAGTGGATAATAATCTATTTCTAATGGTTATGGAAGCAGGTGGTACAACACCAACACCAGAACCAGCTCCATTTGATGCCGGTGCTGACGCTGGAGCATCACCTTTTGATGCCGGACCGCCTCCTGATATTGGAGAACCCCCACCATTGGACTTGAATGACGATGGTATGGGTGGTGATATGTCGGATCTAGGTATGGGTGATGGTACTGGTGGTGACGGCACAGGTGATGGATCCGGTGATCAAGATCAACAAGAAGAAGGCACACAAAACGGTGGAGAAAAATTATCTGAAAAAGCAAATAGTATCTTGAATCAGAGACTATATCAACAGATGATGGATCGAAACCAAGAGATCGAAGACATCATGGAATCGATCAACAGAATTGTCCCATTATTATCTTATGAGACAATTAAAGCGAATGATCAGAATATGAATCGCTTAAAGAATGCACATGAAAAAGGTAAGAGTTATTTGATCGAGAAATTCATCGATGCAAAATATGGTGAAAATTTAATCTTCTACCAAAAGCTTGATGCATTATACACATTGCTATTAGAGCAAATCAACAATAATCTGAAAAAGGTTAAAAATTCAAATGAAATGAATTAAATATATTTAGAAAGTGAGATGTATTTGTTATGGCATTTAGTCGTTCTGCCGCTTCACACGGCTCATGGTTCCAAGAACAAGCTAACATGATTAATACTGCAACTGCTTCAGAATTGGAAAGCTTGACTGATGGATTTGACCGTCGATTCCAGGATACTGTACAGACTCTGAAGAGCACCTATAATACAAACGTTATGAAGGATGCTAAGAGAATGATGGAAAATCCAGCAATTATGGAAGAATACAAGTCCATGATGCTAGATCCCATTATTCAGGAAATGCAAGAAATTGCTGACAATACTGATTCCGAAGTTGAAAAGGTTCATCTAGAGCAGGTAATGGATCAGCTCGATAAAGCTTGGGATGCATCCCAGCAGTCCTTCCTCATTCAGGAAAGCTACAACGTTTCCAACTATCTACCTCTTGCTACACTAGACTTCCCTGCACTTGTTAAGCAGTATATCAGATTCCTTGGTAAGGAACTCATTCCTGTACAGACTGCTTCTTCTACCAATATTGAACAGCGTATCTTCGTAAAGTATCTCGTTGATAATAATACTGGTGAAGAGTATGAAACACCTGCAATCTTCTTCCAAGAAGATCCTGATAATCCTGGTAAGAAGCTTTGGAAGAAGCTTTGGAATGCAGGTAAGGGTTATCGTATTAATGATACCGAACCGATCATGATGACAGAATTCCAGACTGCTCCTAACAAGAAGCTGGATATGTTTACAAAGCTTCTTGATGATAATGGTAAGCCTATGACTCTTGATAGAGCAACTAACATGAGAGCTCGTCTGTCTTATGATTTCAATATTCAGTATGTTCAGATTGCTGCTAAGCCTGAATCTACGACTACTACTTATGTGGCAACTTCTCTAACTACTGCACCAACTGGTTGGCCTACTGGTTATTACACCGATGCAACTGGTACAACTGCAGCTCCTAATACATTCGCTGCTGGTACTTATTACAAGAAGAATGTTACCACAATTCCTGCAAGAGGTGCTAAGAAGGTAAAGCTTCCTGGTGCTGGTATTGCAATTGATATCCAGTCTGGTGGTACATTCCTGAATGGTGGTATTACCGAGAGCATGAAGCTTGCTGTTGTTGGTGCTGATGCTACCGATGCTAAGACATTCAACATTCCTACTGGTGAAGTTGTTACTGGTGTTTCCGATAGACTTTCTGGTATTGTTGATTTCGTCAAGGGTACTGTAACCGCATCTTCTTGTGGTGAAATCGAAGGTATCTACATCAATGGTAGAATGTCTAATGAAACCAACATGAGAACAATCGGTTTCCGTGAGTATCCGGAAATTCGTAAGTTCTTGATCAGTGATGGTTGCAGATTCCAGCTTCCGTTCACAGTTGAAGACTTTGCTGAAGCTAACGCTTCTCTGAACTTCAACCTCTATAACAGACTGGTTCAGGAACTTGTTACTGCACAAGAAATGTTTGAAGATGAATCCATTCTGGAATTCCTTGATGAAGAATTCGACAAGTATGATGGTTATGATTCTGATGTATTTGCATTGGATTCTTATACTCATACTGAATATGTTGACCTTGATCCTTGCTCCATCTCTAAGAACTTTGCAGGTGATCCTTGGGAATACAGAACCAATGCAATTCATAATGCAATTGCTTCTTTGATCTATGAGCTTTGTGATCGTGGTAAGCTGGAGAACCTTGGCTTTGTTATTTATGCAAACCCGAAGGCTACCCGTCTCCTCAGTAAGTTTGTGACATGGACTGTTTCTAAGAGCACAGAAATCGGTGGTGTTCAGATGAACCATGCATTCGGTGTTGTAACTGATACTGAAATTCCGATTCGTGTTGTTGCTTCTAACAGAGTTCCTGCATATACAACCATTCCTGCATCTATGATTCCTACTTATGCAGCAATGGAAGATCTGACAGATGAAGATGTATCTCGCGAATACTTCTTCCATATTGTTGCTTATCCGATGGATAAGTTCCATATCTCCTACAAGCATCTCAGATTTGCTCGTCACTTGACCAACTCTCCTGAGAATGCTGGTTATGCAGATATCCACAATCCTGGTGGTCAGGCTGTACTCGTAACAACTTCTTCTCAGTATAAGACTATCGCAATCCAGGGTATTCAGGGTAGAGTTATTTGTAAGAACTCCCAGCTCGTTCCGGATGCTATGGCTGGTCTGGTTACTACTACAACTGCAGATACTACTACAGATCCCACTACAAATCCATGATGGATTAATATTCCTCCATATTTTAATAATGTATTTGATTGCGGGGGATATCCCCCGCAATCAATACTTTAATTATTTCGAATAAAAGATTCAATCACACTTAATGTTTTCTTCACAATATACGTGACATCGATATCTGGATATGTTTCTGCTGTTTTACTTGCGATATTAATGACAGAATCTCTACGAGATATTTTCATATCTGATGATAATAGAATTTCAATAGATATTAAATCATTAATGGTTGCTTCGATCTGAGCTGCTTGTGTTGGATCTGGTAAATGTTTCTGTTGATGGTGGCTGTTATAATCAGTTATCAATATCTCAAAACCTTCGTGTAACTGCTTAGTTTCCTTGACAATATCAGATGATTGATCATACATTCGATCAAATAATCGATGAATACGATACATGATTAATGAATGTTGTGTGTATAATTCAAACATTTTACGAATGTGATGAATCGTGATGATATTAAAAATAAGCATAATGATGATTCCAATCATAATCAAAATGGAATTTGTGTCAAATGTAATTTGCATAAAAATCTCTCCTTTAATAAAAATATGGGTAGTTATCGATTACGTTGCAAATTAAAAGTAATTGATGAAGAAATAATTAGTTAAGGCGGTGGTCAATTTGGAAAATATGACAACAGTTCTCGTTAAGCAAGCACTTCATTCGTGTGACGGTAATCTATTGAAAGATGTTGTGAACATCGAACATCCTCGTGAGAATTATAAGAATTATATAATTCATGAATATGCTGGTGATGTTCCGAGATTATGCGGAAATGAACGTTCAATTGAATTATTACTTCCACGAGACATGAGTGTTGTAATGGAAAATGCAGTCGTGGATGCGATTGAATCTGGTACATTGTTTGACGATAAAAAAGATATTGATAATACGGTGAAGTATATTCACATGACACATCTACCACATACTGGGATGATGCATTTGAATTTACCAGAACCACATGAAACAATTCATGCAATTGGTACGGTAGTTGGTGCGATGGGACCGGATGGTCATTTTGGTCATGCTGATTCTGACATTAAGAATGGTGCAAATTACGCACGTGATTTGACGGATCATTATAATGACAAAGATTCAAGTATTTCTGATTTGACGAAAGACTACTTGAATGTCAAGGATAAGAATGATGAAGACAGCATTCCAAAAGACATGAAATATTCATTGTCAAAAGTTCATGATGAATTAGATGATGTCAAAAAGGTAAAACCAGAAGACACTGTCGATGAAGATGATTATGAAGAAATCGGTTTAGATCATGAAGAAGATGATGATTACGACGATGATGAAGAAGACGACGACGAATGTGAAGAATGTGATGATGACGAATGTGATGATGATGAAGACGATGAAAAAGATTCTGAATCAGATGAAGACGATGAAGATGATGACGAAGACGACGAAGAAGATTCTGATGATGAAGATGACGAAGATGACGATGTAGATTTCAAAGATGAAGGTGCGATTGAAAATTATATCGCAAAGAAAATCGTGAAGAAAGCAGTTAAGAAAACAATCAAAAAAGGTACAAAGAAAGCTGTTAAGAAAGGTGCTAAAAAATCAATTAAGAAAGCAAGACGCCGTCATCATGAAAAAAATAATGATGATAAATATGGCTCAGCATATCATGAATATGCAATGTATCAAGAGACTGGTGCAATGCTGATTAAACCAAAGAAGCTAAAACCAATTCCTCGAGATGTGGTGGCATACATAATTACCAGAACGAATGAAATTCGAGATAGTAATGATCAAGCGATGTTATCTGGATATACTTGTTCTAAATTAGAATTAGTTGATTTCTATTTAAACTGTATTGATACTCATGACTATCGATACATCGTTCCCCATAATAGGCAATACCTTGTTCAAATGCAGAATGATTTGAATCGTTGTTTACAACAAATTCTTCGTGTGAAACCTGTCAATCGTTTGGATCGTGTTTGGCGATTGAATGTAACTTATCCAGAAGGGTTTGGTGGTTAATATGTCAGAAATTAAAGATTACATATTAAAACAGAAGGACTTGTTTACAGATGTTCAGAAAACAAAAACTAATGGATTAGCATCTTCATCTCGTATTGGAAAGCATTCCATATTGAATTATCCAAAACTTGTTGAGGACATGATTAAATATCTTGCGGGATTTAAAGATTACAAAATGAAGAGTGAGAAGTCATTCAAGCACAAAGTTTTGAGTTCTACCTATTCATTTTATAACGACATGTTTACATTGGACAAATATCGGAAAACAATTTCATTATCTGAATTTTCAGAATTAAATTACAAATTCATTGAGAAGACAAAAGAATTGCAATCTGTTCTTTCAGATCTGTCTAAGAGTGTTGATAATGAGGTTCGAAATATTGTAGAGGTTTCCGAAAAGCAATATAAAAAAATTGGTAAAGTAAATCGTGATGATATGCTAACATACATGTGGTTGGTTGGTAATGTTCCAATTAGCCAACAATTAAAAGCATATTATAATGATCCACAAACACCAGTTATGCATAAAGCAAATACAAAAATTAAGGAGTGATTGTATTATGTTTACAGAGATCGATGATATTCAGTTAAAAAGTGAATTGAACACGACAATTAGTCTCGTCAATCTGTATCAAAAGCAGTTAACATTATTGGAATATTTTGATGATAGCGTTGAAATTTCTGAAAATGATGTATTCACAGAAGCAACTGAAGCAGCAATTCAAAAGAATGATACGGCAATACAGAAGCAGGATGGACAATGGTCCAAAACCAAAACCGGTGACAATAATGATACTGCTGTGGATGATAATGCTGGTAAATCCACAGGTGGTTTTCTTAGTAATCTCGGCAATAAGATTTGGACTGCGATTAAAAAATTCTTTAATATGATTAGAGGATTTTTCAGAAGGCTTTTCAAAAAAGATAACGCTCAAAGAGTCGGTGAAGCAGCACTTACTGTCGGTAACTTTTTCGAGAATGCATCTGATGAAGAAATTCAAGAAGTTATTGACACAATGGAAAAAGGCAAAGAAGGTGAAGTAGGAGTTTCTGAAGGAACTGATTCTGAAGGAACTGATAATGAAGCACCTGTCACGGAAATGTTTGTTTATGAAGCGTCAAACGAAGTTACGAAAATGCCAAAAAATACACCAGCAGATGATTTAGCATATTTGAAGAAAGCGTTATATGCTATGAAAACACAGAAGGGTTTCTTTGTATCAAGAATTCATAAAAGAGATTATCCGAGATATGCAAAACAAATGATTGCTTTATTGGAAGATTATGCAAAGAGAATTAATGATTCACAAGGTAATGAATTAGTTGATATGGAGCATCTAATCAACATGTCAAGAACTACAAAAGCAAAAATGAAGTTCTGCGCAGCAAATCTTGCAGCAGCTACAACATGGCATTCTAATATTGGCGGATCATTAGTTTCATATAAAGGATATGAAGCATTTTATAAAAGCATCATGGAAATCAATGCAGCTTTAAGTAAGTCAATTGGTGATCTAGAAAAAGCAATGGCTAATGCCGAAAAGAATATCAAAGCATGGGAGAAGAAAATTAATAGTTCTAATAATTCACAATACGGACGTGGTTTCACAAGAAATAAGTATCCAAGGATGGCTAAGAATCTACATGCTTTATATACCGATCTATCTGATATTATGAAATATTTAGCAACAACGGTTAGCAATACAGTTGCTAAAACAATGACTGCTGAAGTAAACTTCATTCTCACATTGAGAGGTGTGGTTGTTAAGGTCAACAAAACATCTTCAGGTTCAAGAAAGAAAAAGAATGACGGTCAGCAACAACAGCAACAGCAACAACAGCAAACCCAAAACCCACCACCAAAGGGAAAATCAAAGTCAAATAAATATGTGATGGCAACAGATAATGTTGGTCTTAATAGTGATGGGGAGATAAGTGATAAGTTCATGGGTCCAGAAATTAGTAAACAATTAGAGACTGTATGTGGTGGAAAAGTCAAATTTGCTGATATGGATAAATACTATGTAGAATTATTCACAAAGGCAAAGGGATACCCAGCCGAGTTAACTAGTCTATCGGGATTCAATAGTAATAAGGCTTATACAATTGCTGTGACAGCAAATAAATGCGGGAAATTCCTAGTTGTGCAATCTGGCAAAGTTAACAATGACTCAATGATTAAAAAGGCATACAATAAGAAACTTAACAACTTCGAATTCAATATGAATACAGGAGCAACGAATCCAAAACTAGATTAGTATCATAAAGGGTGTGATATCAATGAATCAATATTTACTTGATAGAATAGATGACAACGCCATTATCAATGAATTTAATACAGCGATTGTTTTATTGGAATATTATCAAAAATATATTCGTATGGACAATTATTATCAAGAAGATGGCATGGAAATTCAACAGTCCGAAGGGACTTTGACAATGGATGGTCTTCGTGATAAAGTAAAAGGAAAATTGGATAATCAACCGAAGAAAGTTGGTTTCTTTGAAAAGATCAAAAATGCAATTAAAAAAGCAATTGATGCAGTTAAGAAATTCTTTGCAAAAATATTCAACAAGGATACAGAAAAAGAAAAAGTTGAAGCATCAAATGCAATTAACGAAATGAAACAATCAAATGTATCCGAAGAAACTTTTGTTGAAGAATTAGAAGAAGCCATTGGTGATGATGTGGAAGAAACTGTTGATACAGCTGAACCGGAACCACAAGAAACCCCACCAAGTAATACACCACAGACGGTAGATAATACAGCAGATAATACGACAGATGATTCGGAAGAAACTCCGCCTAAACAATCATACGAAACACCTGAATTATCGATTGAAAAACCAGCTGTTACAAAAGGGAAAGTAAAAATCCCAAAAGAAAAAAGACAAGCTGTTGAAACACTTTGTTTGGAATGGTACAAAACTGGTCAGTGTCCAAGTAGAATTTCAGCAACAGTCGTTAACTTAATTGATCAGTTTGCTACTGCGATTGCCAAGCTTGTAAATACTTTGCAAACTGCTGATGTTACAAATCTTACAAATCCAGAACAATTGTTAGCTGGTGTTAATAGAATTTCACAGCAATTGCATTCTGAATTACAAAAGGATCTCGAATTGAATAATCGAGGTTTATCTAAGCAAGAAGCAAACAGTGCTTTTGTTGATGCAAGAACATCGAAGAAAGCCGCACAAAAATTAAATAAATCGATTGAGTTATTAGAAGACACAATCATGAAAATATCAGTAGAAGATCCCCAAAAAGAAAAGCTGTTTTCTCAAATATTTGCTGGTATGAAAGGTCCAATTGCAACAGCTATGAGTGCTGCAAAAATGATTAAAGAAACAGAAGATCTTGTTGCATTATCAGAAAGATCAATAAAAGTTGTTCTTGGTAATATATTTGGTAAAACGAGATTTGATAGACTTCATGGTGCTAGATTAAAAGGTAAAAAGAAAGCAAAGAATTTGGCAAATCGTGTAGATGATGAAAATCAACAAGACTTGCTTAACAGAAATCAGAAATACGTTGCTGGTAGAATTGATAATAAGGAACAGCAATTGTTTAGAGATCTGGATGATCAAGTAAGAGATGTCCGTAAAAAGGGTGGTAAACCAAAAAGAGATATTGATACATCTACAATACCCACTGTCGACAATAATGGATTGGTTACGCATTCTGAAGAAATTCCGGCAGATGAAATACCAGATGAATTAAGAACTGCTGCTGAAAATCCAGATAATGGTATTGATTTTGATGATCTTGCTGCCCAGTATGATCAAAAACCAAAATCATTTTTAGGTAAGGCAGCCGATGGTGCTCGTAGAGCTGGTCAGAAAATTAAGGACGTAATGACTCGAGATATTACACTTCCTAGAAGAAAAGCAAGTGCTGAAGGATGATGATTTTTTATGAATATCACAGAAGTAATTAATGATATTAAATTTACATTGGGATTGAATACCATTGCATTACCATTCCAAGATTCTACAGAAAATGTGATTGCTGAAATTATGAAAACATCCATTCGAACATTCTCTCGTTTCAAGCCACTCATCAAAGAAGGATACGAGGAGCGAAAGCTCCTCCGTTCTCCTTCGGAAGAGGCGAAAAAGAATTGTATTTATTACTTACCCGGATCACTAACAACAACTCCTGTACAATATGCGGATGCATATCCTCAATCTGCAATTACACAGGATGGTGAAGTGACAACGAATTCATTCACAGTTGGTTCACCATTTGTTGGATTTGGTTCTTATTATCCGCAAGACATTTTGAATGCGACAAATACCGGTGCTGCAATTAATAAGTATGCTGGAATCACTGGTTCTGTTCCTACATCAAAATGGTTGGGATATAATAAAATACAATTCTTCAATTTCCCTGAGAATATTATTGTTCGATTTGTTGTAAAATGTGATCATGATTTATCTGGAGAAACAATTCCAGAATCATGTGTAGAATCGTTTATGGAATTAGCAATGTTGGATGTTCAACGTACATTGTATAATCAATTAAAGAATATGAATAATGTTGGTTCAGCATTTAAAGAAATCAATTTAAAGATTGATGATTGGAGTAATGCAGAATCATCACGAAAAGAATTAGTTGAAAAATGGACAAATACGTTTCATTATGATGATTTGGATTTGGTTCAATTTTTCTAAGAGAGGAGATGTTGAGTATGATTAACGATTCGATCGAATTAATAAATGATATTGATGATTATAATCTCGAATTTGAATATTGTATAACTCGTAATTTATTAGATTATTATGAAAAAATGCTGTATATGGAATTTTATTTAAGAACATCAGTATCTACATCTTCTGTTATATTAGAATCAGATGTGCCTGAAAATGATTCATCTAAAAAACAAGGGTTTCTTTCAAAGATATGGAATGGAATTAAAAAGATTATTGATATTATTATCAATTCAATAAAAAAGGTCATAACAAATATTAAAAAACATTTTTCAAAAGTAGAAAGAGTCAATAGAGTATTGAAATCTGCATCCAAAGAAGATCTTTCAGAAATTGAGCAATTATTTAAAAAATATGGAAATGAAAATACATCATCTGGAGATGATTCTCAGGGTCAAGATGTCACAACAGAATCAGCCACAACACTACTCACTACTGCAAAAAATATTGGAAAAGCTTATTCAAAAATGAACTCAGCTAAAACTATTCCTGGAAAAATATCTGCTGCTACAAACGTGTTTGGACCACAAATTGCTAATGAGCTGGCTAAAAAAGCAACTACCTCAACTGTAGCAACTGCTGCTGCAGCAGCTGGTGGTCATGCTATTACAACATCTGTTACAGCAGCGTTGACAACATTCGCTGGCGCAAGCGTTGCTGCTTCCACAACCGGTTTATTAGCAACAATTAATGCACCAACTTTGATTGCGACAAGTATTATTAGCTTGGCTATATCTGGTACTAATAAATTCATTAATTCAACTGAAAAAGGAAAAGAAAAATATAGAAAAGAACATACAAATTTACCAACAATGGATCAAATTTTATATACTGGAGCCTTTTTGTCAAAAAATATGAATTCGATTAATACACAGGTTGCATCATTATCAACTTCTTCAACATTAAGAACTGGATCTATTACTTCGCTTATTTCGGCAGATGTCAAACGAACATTAAATGATATTGAAAAAATTAAAAATTATGCTTGGAAATCGACTAATGCAAATGAACCGGTTGTATTAGAAACTATGCGGAGAGTGTCGTTATTTCATGAAAGAATTTTAAAATTAAGAGAACAAGGATCTAGAATCAAAGAGAGATCTAAGGGAACAGACAACCTTGTTTCATCGTTTGATACATTCGAAGATGCCGCTATTTTTACAGATTCATACACTGTATTTTCTTCTATTCAAGGTAATGAATTAAATAATATGCTACAAGATTTGGATAATAAAATGGAAGAATTTAAATTATCATTTGAAAATAACCCTATATTCCAAAATTTGTATAATATGGCAGGGGATGAATACACTGATACTACAGAAATGGGAATTATTAAAACACGCGATGCAAAGAAGCAAGATGCGATAAATAAAAAACAGAATGACCAATATTTGAAGGAATCAGACAGAAAATTTGAAATTACAATTAAAAATGATCTTGTACCAATAAGAGCATTTGTTGATGCAGTTGCTAAATATATATTTGGTGTAAAAGAGGCATATGATGTCACATTAGAGGTGTGTCAGGCTCTTGCTATTACCAGTCGAAAAGTATTGCGATTTATTAATAACAATTCTGCGCTTGCTGATGTTGCAAATGAAAATAAACGAGTTAATCGCTCAAGAGAAAACGTATTTAGCAAACTTGGTAATCAATATCTAACTGGTAAAGGATCAACAAAATATTCCAGAGATGATGGTAGATATAATGATGAAAACCATCAGAAGTATACTTCAGATAATCTCACAACAGCGCTTGACAATGGAAATACTGTTATTCCACAATAATGTCATATTAATATCAAATTGGGTGGGCAATGCCCACCCAATTTTAAATTAATATCTGTTATTGTTCAGATATATACTCAAAGGAGGTGTAATGACAAATGCCAAATGATAAGAAGAAAAGAAATATATTAGCTCAAACTGCGTGGATTGCGAAAGAAGCTGGTAAAGAATCATTTCTTAATGATTATACATCCAACATTTCACAATTGGCACAAGACACCAAGATGATTAGTGAAACATTGATGGCTGGTAAAACAAAAGTCAGAGATGTGTTTACCGATATGAAACAGAATGGTGGTAAGAAATTCGCTGATTGGTTCTTCGATCGTGGTGATGAGTTCTCAGATGGTGATTTGTCAACAGACAGCGATTCTGATTTTGACGCTGGTTTTGATATTGATAACGGTGGTGAAGATTCTGGTCCACCATCACAAATCCTTGATGCAGATTCCATGAAAGGAATTGCACGTGGACAAGTCAGTGCCATGTACAATATTGCAGGCAAACAAGCAGAAGCAGCCATGATGAATGCTTCTCAAATTACATCTGAAATTAATGGAAGAGCTAGTGAGATTATTACATCAATCAATAATCTAAATAAATCAGTTATTTCCATTTCTGAAAAATTAGATTCATTATTGAAATTACAATCAGCTGTTGCAGAAGCAAACGCTGAACAAACATCACAATTGTCCGAAGGTGGAGGTAAACAGAGAGGAATTTATAATGAACAAGGAAAGGTAACACTTGGATCATTCTTTAATTATCAAAAGCAAAGAGTATCCGACATGAGTGACACTGTTAAAATGTTCTTGGATCCAGCTCAATGGTCACCGGCAACAGTATTATCCTCACTCATAGATATGACCGGAGTCAAAGATAAAAAGATATTTGGTAAATCAAATGGTGAAGGTGAGCATAAAGATGATAACAAAGTTTCATACAATGAAATGATGAAGACCATCAATGATACATTGGATGTTACTTTGGAAAAGTATTTAACCAAAGCAACTGAACCACCTGCTTGGTTGAAGAAGATACCCGGATTTGATTTATTTGGCGGATTTATTGAAGATTTGTTTCGAGGTGATCGTGGTGATGCAAGACGTCAAGCAAACGATCGTCAATCGTATATTACCGATACCTATAACACGAAAGAAGCAAAGTTTGATGGTATTGTTCGTCAATCGATTGTTGAAATCATTCCCGGATATTTACAACAAATCGTCGGTGCTTTAACTGGTGAAGATTTCCATGTTGATCGTCATGGTCATTTATCCAACAAAAAAGAATCTGATGTGGAAAAAATGCAATCATTTGATACATCGGTGTATTCTCGTTCTGCATTGGATAGTGATGATCGATCAGATTTCTTGAAAGGTTTAAAAGCTGAAACATATACGGTTGCGAATAAAGATGGTGGTACACAAACAAAGAAGAATCCATATATTGAAAAGATGACTGCTTCAGCAACTGATGCTGCAATGCAATCATTTATGTTTTGGGCAATTCAATACTTCACTGAAGAACATCCTCGAATGGAAGTAATTCATGGATTAAAAACACCGGAATTCTGGCAATATATCAGCAAAAACATGTCGGCGAATATTGATATTCCAGGATGGAATAAAGACGTAATTAAATTTTATATTGCACAATTGCGATATCAAATTACGAATAATGATAAATCAAATGTTCATACAGCTCGTATCATTCGCCAAGCATGTGAAGCCGAAACAAAGGCCAAAGAATCATTTTATGCAAATGCTGCAGCAAAAGGACAAATTGAGAATGTTCCAGACTTAACCCCTCAGAACATTTCAAAGTTATTGGCTTCTAAACAAGATTTACAAATTGAGACATCAAACTTCAATGAAGAACGTCAAAAAGCTATTGAAGATATTAATGCAAAAACGGAAGAGAGATTGAAGAATGGTGCAATCGATGAAACAGTTGGTGATCGGAAATTTCATATTGATCAAAGTGCACCAAGAATTGGTGCATTAAAAGAAAAATATGAAAAAGAATTAGCAGAATATAAACAAGCATTGTTGGATAGTATGGAATCATCCATGACAGGAGCCGATGGAAAGAAATTAAACTTCTCCGAATGGCAAAAGCAATTGGAGAAGAAAGGCCAAGAAGACACTTCCAAAATGGATACGATGTCCGGAATATTATCCAAAGATGCACCAATTCCAAAATTCCATGCAAATGTAATAGGTAGATTGGATACGATCATTGATCTTCTTGGTAGTAGTAAAAAAGGTAAATCTAAAGTATATACGAAGTATCGTCAAGCTCGTGATGCAGAACTTGCTGCAGAAGAAGCTGCAAGAAAAGAAGCTGAAAATGCAACAACAATCGATACAGGCAATAATGATAATACCAATAATGATAATACCAATGACAACAATGGTGGTGATAACAAAGGTGGAAATAAAGAAGATGATAGTGGTGGGGATGATGATGAACCCCCTCCTATTGTTAGAGAGGATCCTGGTTTTGCAAAAGAAATGAAATCCACAATCTCCCAATTCGACATCAAGGGAGGTTTAAAAGAAATTATTTCAGCACCATTTGCTGCAGTATCATCATTATTCGAGAAAGCAAAAAAGAAGATCACAAAATCTCCCGAAGATCAATCATCAAATGGCAATAGTAATGATGAGGATAAAGAAGAAGAAAAGAAAGAGAAACAAGAGAAAGAACAAGCAGAAGATGCTGCTGTTGTACAAGCTGCGTCAAGTGTCAGTACCAATCTTTCACAAGATGGAGAATCTGATTCTAAAGAAAAATCATTGATTTCTAGCGCATTGGATCATATTAAAAATCCCGGATTGAAAAAGATTGTAAAATCCATTCATGCTAAAGGTGCAGATGCAATCACAGAAGCTCAAGAAAAAGCCGATAAGAAAGGTGGAATTATTGGTAAGCTTTTTGGTAGTGGTGGACTCCTCGCAATTGCTGGCAAAAAATTAATGGATTTTGTAAAGAATTTTATTGCAAAGCCATTCATTAATATTGTCGGAAAACCATTCTTACAATTCTTGAAAGACGGCATCAGTCATGGTTTCAAAAATGTGAAAGAAGGATTTTCCGAATTATTTAACATTAAAAAGAAAGATCCAGAGCAAGTCAAAAAAGAAACAGATGAAGAAAAGACAAGAAAAACAATTCAAGATATTATACCAGCATGGTTGGGAAGTATAAAAGAAGCAATTGAGAATATTGGTAAACCAAAACCCGAACAACCTACTGGTGGGACAAACAACACACAAGAAAATACTGAATCAGATGGTCAAAACCAAGAAACCTGGTATGATAAACTCAAAGCAAAAGCATCTGGTGTCAAAACAAAAATTGGTGAGAAACTTTTTGGAACAGAGAATAATCGAACAAAATTAGGTGGCTTCGTTGATAACGTTAAAAAAAATCCGGTGATTGGAGCAATTGGAAAAATACTTGGGCCACTTGGTAAAATAGCCTTGGGTGTTGGCCAAATTATTGCATCGGTTGTAATGGGATTTGCAGCAGTAAAGTCTTTCTCTAAATTTGTAACAAACGTTTTGACCAAGAGTCTAAAGGGACTCGAGAAAGGTGTTTCCAAGATTCTAAATGCTGTAAAACCAATTGTCACAATTATTGGTAATTTCATATCGAAGATTTCAGATTTTGCATCAAAAATTGTTGATTCACTATCTGGTATTTTAGGAACATTAATGGGTGTTGTTGGACGTGTATTAACGACAATATTGGATTCGTTAACACCATTCTTTGATGCAATATTGACAGTACTAGATACTGTAGTTGATATCGTAACACCAATTCTTGATATTATTATTGAAGCATTGAGTCCGATATTAGACACATTAGGTGAATTTCTTTCTTCTGTCGGCGATATCATGAAGGACGTATTAGCACCATTTGTAGAAATTATTGGAGAACTACTCGTTCCTGTTTTAAAACTTGTTGCACCATATTTTGAACTTGTAACATCCGTATTGTCAACTGTTGCTAAATTCATATCAGGGACATTGAAAACAACTGTTGTTCCAATTTTGAAAACAATTGCAAATGCTGTTGGCTTGGTTGCTGATGGAATTAAGAGGATTATTGGATTTGGTAAGAAAATATTAGGCGGACTCATCAGCGGTATTGGACGACTCATGAAGGGTGTTGGTACACTAACTTTCAATAAGAACCTCAAGCAAAAAGGTGATGAGTTAATCAAAGCTGGTGGTGATAAAGTCCAAGAAGGCCAAGAAAAGATGAATGCTGCTGATGAATCGTTTGGTAAGCGCATAGAAAAGCAGAAGGAGATCGATAGGTCCTCAATTCTTAATAAAGAAAAACAACATGAAGTTGGTAATGCTGCTGCTAAAGAAATAGGTAATTTAGCGGGAAAGGCTATCAACACAATACCTATTGTAAATGTTACAAACGCTGTAATGGATACTGATATTGGTGGTGCAATTGGAAAAACAGGAGCTAATGTTGTTAATGCAGGCCGAGATCTCTATTATGGTTCAAAAATTCCTGATGTTGATCCAACAAAGGTAACAGGATCTGGTGATGAAGCTATTGAATATCAATCTGGTGTATTGGAAGAAATTCGTGACTATGTTGCGGTTGTTCCTGAAATGTTAACGACTGGATTCAAGATATTTAAACCCATTATTCAATTAATTGCAACTGGTATTAAAGCAATTGCAGCTCCTATCACAATTATTGCAAAAATCATATCCGTGATCGCTGCTCCATATGCTAAGTTATTTAGTAAGATTGGTAATTTGTTATTTGGTAAAAATGATGATGAACAAAGTGGTGACGGTATTCATCAAACAGAAACAATGCCAAAGAATGGAGCAATACCAAAGATCGATAATTCTAAGATTGGTGAAATCAATATCGATGTACGTGGTTCTGGTGATACTGATATCTCTAGTGATACACAAGAATTGATCAATGTATTTAAACCAGTATCTGATGATGTACTTGATGTATTAATCGATATTCGAAATGCATTGGTTGGCGGTATCGGTGGAGGCACTAGTGGTGACGGATCCGGTAAAGGAAAATCATCATTACCTGGTGGATTGATTGATAGTCGTACCGGTTCCATGTATTCCGATAGTATGACTGGTGCTGGATTTGGTGCATCACAAGGTTCGAACATTGCACTTGCATCAACACCTGGATCCACAAGTGAATTCCAAGATAATACAGAAGGTACTTATGGTGAAAAGATTCTGAATACTGGTGGATTGAATGGTGTCATCAGTAACATTCGTGACAATTCTGTTTCAGTATTAAAGTCTGTTAAGGAAGATCGCTTGGGTATATTCCCTGTACTATCTGCATCATTATCTCCAATCTCTGCAACATTGATGAGTTTCTTCTCAGCATTTGTAAAAGTTTATCTACCAACATTTGCATCATTGGTAAATGATATCGCAATGCCGTTGCTCAAACAATTTGTCAAATATCATGATGATTATACCGATTTCCAATATAAGATTCAATTGCCGATGTTATCATCCGTACGTGTTAACATGGTTCCTAAGATTCAATCTCTATTAGCACAGCTGGAGGTATTGCTTGGTGCAATGCAATCTGGTATGGGACAAATCTTAGCTGGACAAGGAATGATCTTAATTGCATTGAATCAACCAGCAATGGGTGAAACATTATTCAAAGCAGCAGGTGGTTTGGCAGCAGCTGGGTTAAATGTAATGATGTCTGGTGTTACTGCACAAGCAAATCTTGTATCAAAGCAATTGGATAATACTAACCAACCTATTTCTGAATTGTATGAGCCTCAAGGTACTCCAGAAAATAATGGTGAAGAAGAACCATCTGAAGAACCAACTCCTGAAAATACACCACAAACCGAACCTTCCAATCCTACTAATCCAACTCCAACTCCTGAACCAACTCCGCAAGATGAACCACAAACTGAACCATCTAATCCTACTAATCCAACTCCATCAAATCCTGATGGTACAAGTCCTGATACAACACCTTCACCTTCACCTTCACCTAGTCCTTCTTCGGAACCAGAACCAGAGCCATCGCCGAGTCCTACCCCAACTCCTAATACTAATCCTAATACTAATCCTGGACAATCTCCTACCCCAACTCCTAATACTAATCCTAATACTAATCCTGGACAATCTCCTACCCCAACTCCTAATACTAATCCTAATACTAATCCTGGACAATCTCCACAAATTGAACCAACTCCTACTCCTACACCAATTCCTGAACCTGGCACAAAACCTGATACAACACCTCAGCCACCCCCACCCGTTATTGATACAAATAGTGTTGGTTATCATCCATTAACAGATGTAACTGGTGGTGGTGATTCACAAGGATCCTATGGTGGATTCATGAATATGGGTAAACGTGGATGTGGTCCATTAGCATTAGCTGATGCATTGGTTCGTCGTGGTAGCGGTAATGTCGATACACGTGCATTAACAAAATCAATGGCTGCTTCCGGTGCATATTCACAAACTCGTGGAACAAGTGTTGGTGGATTCATCAACTATGCAAGATCCATGGGTGTGGGATATCAAATTGGTGGTGTGACGAATAATTCGTTACGTCGTGCATCTCCAAATAATCCAATCACTCTCGTTGGTAGTGGCGGAGGATTTGGTACCAGAAATGGTAATAATCACTACATCAACGTGATTGGTACAGACGGTGCAGGTGGTGCATATGTATCTAACCCAATGACTGGGCGGATTGAACGTCGTTCTGTTGGTGATTTAACTGCTGGATCAATTATGGGATTATATGGATCTGGTGATGTTGAGCCATATGACATTTATGATTTATATGGTAATGGACCAACAACAGCCACATCTGCTATACAAGTTCAAACAAATTATGGATCTCCATCTCCGTATGGAACAAGCACAACAGTTGATGGTACGAGATATAGCTCATCTAATGCGACATACAATAGAATTAGTTCAAATCTTGCTTCACAAATCATTGCCTATGTTCCAAGTAGTACTCAAGAGGCGATTAATACAGCATATAAGTTATGGGCTGCAAATAATAAAGATCACGTACAAACATACAATACAGCTGCAAAATGGTTAGCGAAACAAATACAAGACGGTGGTACAACGGGATTATATTGGCCGATATTCACAGATGAAGAAAAAGCAGCAGTAAATGGCGCCGTTCTTAAAGCAATTTACGATACAAAGTTCAAATATGGCAATGTCACATCAACAGAAACTGGAGAATCTGCCGGTACATTATCAGGTAGCACAAGTGGTGGATTAACTCAGAAAGAGGCAGCAAAGAGACTTGCTGAATTGAAAGTAAGTAATCCAGATCTATACAACCAACTTGTTGAAGCATACAATATGCAAGTAGCAAATGGTAAACTAAGTCCTGATTCACAACCAATGGATTGGTGGGTTGCTCATAATAGTGGGCAATTTGATCCCGAAAAGGGCAACTTTGAAACATTGGTAAAACTGTTATCAAGTTCCATAATAAGTAGCTATAATAAACCCGGTGGTTCATCAGGTAGTGAAGATGGAACCTCTGCAGATGGAACATCATATGCATCTAGTGGTGTTAGTGCTGGCTATAGCGGTGCTGGAATAGGATATGGTGTGCCTGGATTTACCGTCATTGGTGTCACAAACGGTGCTTCGGGAACATACAAAACGCAATATAGCGGTAAAGATGATGAACGTTATGTTGCTGAAAATGTTGATCCTGAATCATTAAAGAAAGAAGCAGGTAATCCATATCGTGCATTTGCAGAATCAATGAAGAAACTTCAGAATGTATTCAATAACATTTTGAATATCTTCACAGGTGGTAATAATAACAAAGTTCGTGACGTATTAGAAGAAGAAGCAAATAAGGAAAGTGAACAAACTTCTCGTGAGTATCTGGGTAATGAAGCATATGAAGAATATGAACCAGTGGCATACAAACTTTACCAAGATGAACATCCTCAAAATGCAAATGAATCTGATGAAAATTATGCAAAACGTTTACAAGGTGGCTGGACTGATGCTGTGAGACGGAAATACATGAAACGTGTTTCCAAGAATGATTTGAAGAAGACCAATGGTTTATATCAAACTTCCATGATTGATGCTGCTAATGGTGTATCATCATCTACATGGGGTGATTATGATAAAGAGCAAGGTCTTTGGACCAATAGCGCATTAGGCGGTATTAACTACAACGGTGTTGCAACTGTGAATGGTGGTATCGGTTCATTAATGATCAACTCTGGTGTTGGTGGTTCATCATATGCCGGAGGAGGAACTGGTGCTTTGTCAGGTGGAGCTACTGGTACTGCTGCTAATGGCGGTACAATGGCATCTGGTGATGGAGCCATCATGGATACGAGTAGTTACACACAAGAAATTACAGATGTCAATATTCAAGCTGGAGCAACCGGAATGCTACAGTCTCCAGTACATGAATTCTTCTCAAAAACTGGTGGTGCTGCTGTTGAATATGCAAGTAGCGGCGATCAAAACTGGTATGTTTATAGAGGTGGACCATTAGCCAATAATAAAGGTGAAGGTACAACATCAGATGTGCACAAAGGTATCGATATTTGGACAATTCCAAAAGACAAACGTGAAGGTGGCGCAGAACTGCATGCTATCACAGGAGGAACCGTTGTTGATGCTCGTGGTGGCGGTAAACGTGAAAGTGATAGTTCCAATAATGGTGGTTGGGGTAATACTGTTGCTTGGACAGATAGTGCTGGATATAAACATAGATATGCTCATATGTATGAAGATCCATCTGTTAAAGTTGGTGACACAATTGCACCTGGTCAATTACTTGGTCATATGGGTGATACCGGTTATTCACGTGGATCTCATTTGCATTATCAAGTTGAAACAGCTTCAGGCCAACCTGTGAATCCATTAACATACTTCGAATATCGTGCTCCATCACAACCGTTAACATCAAATAATTCTTCGTATGATTCAACATCAACTGTTGATGCAGATGAAGAGGGAAGAAATGCACTAGGTGCAGGTTCTGATTTGGAACAGAATCCAAATTCTGATTATTGGGCACCGTATGTTTGGAACTTCTTAAAGAGTGAAGGTTTCTCGGATGCTGGTGCTGCTGGTGTTATGGGTAACTTCTATCGAGAGAGTTTGATGATTCCTTATTTGGCCGAAGGAAAGGGTTATTCACCGCCATATCAAGGATCATGGGATTACACATTAAAAGCCGATGCAGGTGGTAGCTTCGTTGGCGATAGTGTCGGTTATGGTCTAGCGCAATGGACAAACAGCTCAAGAAAACAAACATTACTGAATAATGCAAAATCAAACAATGTCTCAGTTGGTTCGTTAACAGCTCAATTTGCAACATTGAGAGAAGAATTAGCTGGTTCTGAAAAGGCTGCAGCATCCGTTAAAAACGATACAGATCCTGTTACGGCTGCGAGAAATTGGCAGAAGTTATTTGAAAGAGCCGGTGTTGTTGCACAAGAAGATCGTGATAATGCAGCAAAGAAATACTTTGAACAATTTAATGGTACAATGGGAACTGCTGCTAACGGTACTGGAGGACTGATGACTGGTGGCGGAGCAATGCCAATGCTTGGTAACGGATATCAATTCAAGAATGATGAATATCTTGATATATGGGATGACACAGCAATGTTGCAAACTCCTGAAAAACGTGGATTTGGTAGAGCTACTAGAAATGGTGGATTTATCAATTATGCAACAGCTGCTGCTGGTGGCATCAAGAACAACTTCCAAGTTGATACAGACTTCTCACAAGCTACATTAGGTATCGTACAAGCTGGTGGATTATCCGGTGGAGGTGGTGCTGGCGGATACGGTGCTAGTGGCGCATTAGGCGGAACTGGTGTTACAGTATCTGGAAACGGTGGACAATTTGTCAATAGTTTAACAGCAGTCAATGTTGCTGCCAAATCTCAATTACAACGTACTTACGACGATAGTCATAGTTGGACAAAACTGAATTTGAATGGAAAAACATTATCAGGTAAAGTAGACTGTACAGGTATGATCGAATTTGCATTAGATGATATGGGTTTGGAAAACTCATACAATTCAAATGCATTCGTTAGTGCTGCTGCATCAAATCAATATCCAATTAAAGACAAAAGTGGAAATCAATCAACCGCATTTATATCCATGCCATTCAATAAAGAATCAGTACAACTTGGTGATATTCTCGTTCGTAATGGACATGGTGAAGTTGCTGCTGGTGTGTATAATGGTAAGATTTATGGTTGGAACTGGGGAAATGATGATGATATCGTTTATTCAGAAGATGTTTCCGAGAAGATTGCTGCTGGTGCAGATCCATTACAAGCATTTGTTGAAAATGGTCGTCCCACACTTGGTTCTCATACATATATCATACGTCCGAATGGTGGTGGCGGTGGTGGTACATCATCAACACAAACAACAGATGAAGAAGCATCATCATTATCTGCAGCATTGGGTGTAACTGGTTCAGGTGATTATGATGAATCGATTCCAGCAATTGATACAAATAAACTTATAGGATTCACAGGAAGTACTATTAGTCCAGAAGGTTCTTATGAAGAATATTATGAGCAGCAAGCATATGAATTGTACATGAGAGAGCATCCACAGAATAGTGGTGAATCTGATGAAAACTATGAGAAACGTTTACAAGCTGGATGGACTGACGATGTAAAACGGAAGTACATGAAACGTGTTTCCAAGGATGACTTGAAGAATAGAAACAGTTCATTTATGCAATATGCACAAATCACAAAACCAGATCATCCATCAATATTTGGAGACTATGATAAATCAACTGGAACATGGGATGATGCATTATTCAAACCTACTACCAATAAGACATCAATCATCAAAGCAGATAGAACAATTAACAACACCATCACAAATGTAGATGATCCAAAACCACAAGTTGTAAATAACACGACATATCAGATTCAGAAATCTGATAAGACAGATAATGAAAGAATGGAACGTTTGATGAACCATACATTCAATGTATCTGCAAAACGTGTAGAAGATTTGTTAGAAAAGATCATTGACAAAATGGATACTATGACAGGAAAAAAAGAACCGGATATCACAGACGTATTGGGTTTGAACAATAACAATCAAAACCCATTCCCGAATGACGATATTCCGATGCAAATTCAAAGACTTTCAAAAGGATAAAAAAGAAAAAAAAATATAAGACAGGCGAGGGAGAGGTATGTATCACCAATCTCCCTCATTCCGCCGGTCATAATGTTGAGCAGTTTATAGACCTGCTCAGGTCTGTTCCAGAATCGTGTTGGCTTACTTTACTTCGTTATAGATGCTAACCAATTCGTTGCCGATGGTTGCATAGTCAGAGTAAGTAACGTTTGTGCTGTGGTGATGTCCTGTGAGAACTTCCAACATGTCACGGAGCTGCTTAGCCTCAGAGCCGTAGCCCTTAAAAGCTTTGCGAACTACATCCTGACCGAGGTCCCATGTGTCCATACCAAGTGTAGCGGCTCCCTCGACCATGTGCATGAGCATCACAAATGTCTGAGCATCCAGCGTAACACTAGATACCTCAACATTGCTCAGCAGACCATTCTTGTGGAACAGTCCATGGGAGTTAGCCTTTGTCAGCTCAACGCCGATTGCCTTGCCGTTTCTGTTTCTGAGAATTGTTACATGTGTCATAATATTCCTTTCCCCTTTGAGCAATGCTCGCAGGCTACCATATGACGAGGTAGGTCGAGTTTCAAGCCGTCGACTCTAGGCTAAATATAATATTTGATACAGATTGAAGTATTTCATTCTCTCTGTTCATATAAATTATATATATATGAAAAAATAAAAAAAATAGAAGCCCGCCCCAATGGGGCGGGATACTCTTTAACATATTAAATTACTTCTTGAATGCCTTGTTGTTACTCTTGATACGATATTCGTCATGTGCTTCTGTCACGGACTCGTAAGTCTCACCCTTGTGGGGGCCCATCTGGATTGTACCTGTGGATACGGATTCATCCTTGTGGATCAGCTTCAATGTTGCGGGAGCAGTCTTGTCATCAACCGCAGGCAAATTAATTGCACGACCTGTCTCAGCCATATACTTAGCAATTGCATCGGGCATCTGTTCAGCCAAAGGTGTTACGTCAAAATCAGTAATTTCGTCAATGATGGCAAGCTCTGCTTCACAGCTGGGATAGTTAGCCTTCTTGATACCTGCCTTGAGTGTCTGGCGGAATGCCTGCTGGATCTCGGGGGTTGTACCACCCTGGTTGTTCACAGCCTTGTTGCCCCATTCGCACATAGCGGCGAGGGAATGTGTACGTTCAGTAATCATTGGAAAGTCCTCCTAATTAAATAGATTTTATTTATACAACACACCATACGGGATGTCATACACTTGAATATTATATATGTGATTTAATAAAATAATCACATTGAGATTGCACATTCTTGAATACCAATTGATGCAACTAAATCTTCTTCATGCATCTCTGATCCAGTCAGTAAGTTAATCACAATCATTCCTTTGCGGATAAACTTTAATACATCTTCTGTTGAAGCATTCATAAAGTCCGCAATATGATTGTGTGACTGATCAAGAATCTGTACGTTGTAATTCATAGTAATCACCTCTTTTATTGTTTACTAGTACTGATTGTATCTCTCATGTTACTGTACATGTGGATATTTATTCCAAATATGGTGTAAAGAATCCGACGATCATCCCATGTGTAATCGCCAGACTATCGATTGGAATCGGAACAATCTCTAAGATGACATAATCATTATCAATCGCATAATAATGTTCATGAACGAATTGTGTCAATTTACTCCACATATTTGAGAATAAGTTTGGGTCTGTTTTTAAATCTAACATTTCTTGGAATGGATCTTGTAACAATAAGAAGTTTGTTAATTGCTGTTCTTCCATATCAAACCATGGGAACTTTGATTGAAAAGATCTCATTAAATATAATGTAAACATATCCAGCAATTGTCGATTCAGATCACGATTTGTTTTTCGATAACATTCATAATACTGATACAGCATTAATGAACACATCTTCATTATCTCATGTGATTGTATCATAGTATCAACCTCCCTCAATTAAACAATATGTATGTGAGAGAATGTAAAAAGAAGTGGGCCAATTGGCCCACTCCTCTACTATATTAACAACCGTATTAGAAATCCAAATCACCAGTATCCACAGGTGTGGGCTTTGGTGATGATGAACTACCACCACTATTATCACCATCATCAGAATCCGAAGATGATGGTTTGGGTGATGGCTTTGGTTTACCCTTTTCTTCTTGTTGTTGTTTACGTTCTGCTTCTCTTTGTGATTTCTTTTCCAAACGAATCTGATCTCTTTTCGCTTCTTCCTCAGCCATTGCACGAGAATCATAATGCTTGAGTTGTGCTTGAAGATTCTTCATTTGAATATTGTATTTCTTAATATTCTTTTGATATCTCATATCAATCAAGCTACTCTTTCTGCCGGGAGCTGCTTTGTACTCTTCGTATGCCTTCTTAGTTTCTTCGTACAAATCACAAGCATTCTTAAATTGTCTAACACGTTTGTCATAGTTTTCTGTTAATGTATGATTAATGTATGAAATGGGATTCAATATTTTTCGAACGCCAAAGATTTTACCGAATACATCACGGAAGAATGCAGTAATCGGAATGATTTCATGTGCTTGTACAAATGCTGAGAATGCAGTTAATGCAGAACCAATACCAGACAACAACGCACCTTCTTGCGTCATTCTAGTAGATCCATGATAATTACGAATTGCGTTGTTATATGCAGCTTCCATATTACCATTAAACGCACGAAGGAATGCACGATTGTGTTCATTGGGCGTTGTCTTATCGGGAACATAGATAATACCATCCGGTGTTGCTTCTGTTGATGCGTATACCCTACCCATCTCACCAACTAACAAACGATATCCAGATGTAAATATAGCAGTAAATGTGATATTTTTTTCATTGGGTTTTTTAATGAATTCCGAAACCATCTTCTTGTACAATGGCTTATGCAATGCATTAAACATATCTTGGAATTCCTTTGCTTCATTCTTTGGGAAACCCTTTAATGTTGATAATTCAGCAATTTGCTTTTCTAATATATCATAGACTGGGGATTTTGTAATATCCCCAGCCATTTTGTATTCATCAGAACTTTTTTTCCCATAAATATCATCTAGCATCTTCGTCATAGCATAAAGCTCTTTTTCGATCGCGCTATCTGATGTCTCCATCTTGTCTTTTCTCTCTGTTATTTTATTTACAGAATATGGCATATTAATCACCTCATATCAAATCAATTTAATAACTTAAACAGATCACGTGTCTTAGAGCCAGCTGTTGACAATTCTGCTAATTGCTTTTCAACAGAATTTAATGAATGAATTTCCCAATCATTATGTAAATCCGGAATAAAGATCTTGATAGATTCAGCATCTTGATCAATTACAACGAATGAAATGAGGAATAATTCATTACATAATCTCTTTGCTAATGATGGTTTTAATACATCAAGCTTTGTTGCAGATTTGATATTCTCTACGTCACCATTTGTGATCATAATTGTTGCATTTGGAATTAAACCAGTTGTCTGATTACCTGATACTGCACCTGCAACATTTGCATCACCCTTTTCATGTGCAAGCTGATATAGACGACGATACCATTTACGTTTTGGATCACGAGAGTCAATTGCTGTTTGTTTCTTTTCCTTCACTTGGAATACAATGTCTCTCAAGAATCTTAATTCTCCAGCCTTCCACTTAACATGACGAGAGATCGCATTCATTTCCTTTAATGGAAATTTTACAACATCAGGCAATGTTTCGGGATCAATCAAACGACAATGTGTATGAACACCGATAATGAATTCCACCGGTTTATCAGATACAGCACCACTTGGATCTGTCACTCTCATCTGAAGCTTCATCAAAAGAGGTTTCATAGAATTCATCTTACGCATATCCTCTTCTTTCAGTATCTCAGGAGCGCGATTCATCATCTTCAGAGCATGTTCTTCTTTACGATCACGCTCTTGTTTATCGTAATCCCTATACTTCTTTTCCGCCAACTTTGCATCAGCAATTGCTTTACCAGTATCTGCACGAAGCTTTATACGACGATTTGCAACTTCCTTACCATAATCTGTTGAAGTATCTGTATTTGCTAAATCCATCAATTTCTTAGCAGCATCAAGTCTGGCAATTTCAGCGTCATGTAATCTCTTTTGTGCTTCTGGACTATTTGAATCATTTTCACGACGAAGCTTGATGACTTCTTCTGTTGTTTTCTGTAAATCTGCTACTAACTTTGCTGCTTCACGATTATCTTTGTTTCTTTGTAATAGTAATTGTTCTTCTTCACGTAATGCCTTAGCGTCTTCACGAGCATCAGCATTTCTTTTCAAATCTAATTCTTCATCAGCACGACGATCAGCTTTTCTTTCACGATCATCACGATTTCTTGCATGCGTAATCTCATCACGAATTTTCTGAATACGCGCATCTTGTTCATCATGAGCTTTGTCAAGTCTTGCTAATTCATCATCTAATAACTGAATAGATTTCTCTTCTTTTTCAAGTTGAGCATCGGACATCAATGCTTTTCTAATATACTCTTCCTTTTCAGCATCAGACATATGTTGAATATCTTGGGTAAACTGTGCATTCAATGACTTTCGTAATGAATCGCTGATAGTTTCATCTTGAGAAAATTGTGCTGATAATTCACCAGAATTTGTTTTTGAATTGTCTGTTCTTGATGATGTTGATGATTCATGTGAAGTGTCATGCCGTTTACCTAATTTATCATGGGTTCGTGTAATCACATCAGTTCCACCGGCACCACCAGCACCACCTACTCCACCTGCGCCACCAGCACCACCTCCTGTTCTTACAGATCTTGAATGGTTATGCTGTACACCAGTATCAGTTTTCCTATCTGAGTCTGATGAAGACTTAGATGTTGTGTCGGTCTTAGTTTGTGATAATCTTTCTGAGATGGAACCACTCGTGCGTGTCGATTCATCACTTCCAGTTTCTCTAGAAGCACCAGCTGATAGTCTTTCAGTTTTTTTGTCATAAAAGTCATCAGTCTCATTTTCCAATCGATCTCTTAAAGCATTTCTTCGTGCTGATCCACTTTCTTGGAAGAAGTGATCGAATTCAGACAATGGTTCATAATCAACACATTCCAGAATTTCTTTTGCATCTGCATCAGAACAATTCAGCATATCAAATTCAAAGATACCTTGTTCATTAATAATCTTATTATGACAAGCGTCATGAGCATATGACATATCCGTGTATTCAACATATCGCGTTGTGTTAGTTTGGAACTTTGATAAGAATCCACCATGCTTCACACTCTTTGCATCAACGATTGGATCTTGTGAAATTGCCATTTGAACATATGCCGCATACAGTTGTTCCAATAACATATTTGTTGCTGTTGCATAATCTAATGGGACACTCTTGGAACAGAATACTGGAAATTCAAATGTATTTCGTGAAGCCATTCCGATTACAGATTTGGTGCTTTTACCCTTTTTATAGCCTTTTACAAAACGGCCGATTGTAGTATCATGCAAGTCTTTTATATTACCGACGGCTTTCGAGGCAGTATCATAGTCTTCTTCGGAAGTACCACCATTCCGATCAAGCCAATCTTGGTATTCACTTCTTGCCATGATTCATCATCTCCTTAAATTAATAAATTAATATACATTTCATCAATGCATTTATGAAGGCGTTCATGATAAGGGGCCCGTAAAGGCCCCATCATATCATTCTTTCGGAATTAATTTCATTATCTTCCTAATGCATTCTGGGATGTTATTCATATATGTGATTGTTAATTCATAACGTGGTGTGGTGGAATAATACTTGTCACATGACATGGAAAATACCAATGCGTCATCACTCAAGATACCACGATGTCCACGTTTCTTATTCGGTTGAATTTGATCCATCGCACTCTTGGCATAGTTGTCAACATCCCCTGTATGAGTCCATGGACGAAGTATTTTCATTTCTGCTAACAACTTTTGTGACTTTGAAAACGATGTTGGTGTCTTTGCATAGATATCGATTTGCATCTTACATGGTGTTTCAATAAATAAATCACCAAGAGTTGGTAATACATGCTTCTGGAAGAATGCTGCATTTTTGTATGCTCCTGGGACGTAAACTCGATATCCCGATAAACGTGGACGTTGTGATGGTTTTGGTTCATTATTGATTAATATCTTAACCGTAGACCAAGTGATGTGCTTTGTATATCCAATCACAGTTGCAACATTATTCAATATCGATTCTGAATATTCCTCTCGCATTTTCAATTCATTTTCATGATTGATGTCTGTTGACATATCATCACCACCATTAATTTGCATAAATACGATAATTAATTAAAATCTCCCAGTTCTTAGAAATCGGAATGGAATTAAAAGTATAATACGTAATGAGTTTGATACGCTGTGCTTCATCTAATGTCAATCCATCCGTCTCTGAAGATTCTAAATAATGGACAAATTTATCTTCAACATATTGCAATGTATCATTCTGATTATAGAACGCTTGGGCTTGAATACAATCTTCAGCAGCTAATTGATTCTTCAGATATTCATAATCCAATGTAAATTTCACACGGTTATCATCCAATTCTTCCATTATCAATCCTAAAGTACTACTACCGGAACTACTAATTGTTTCATCTTCTGGTTTATCATAGATAATACAGCCATTACCGATTGTTCCATTTGGAATCTCAGGAAGAATCGCCCACATATTACCAATATGAGGGGATACAGCAACTGACAAATCATTCAATGCTTCTTTGATTTGTTTAATCAAATAAATTGCAATTGTATTTTCTGCTTCGGTTGATTTGATATCTCCCTTGTTCTTATATATGATCATTAACAATCTTTGGATTGTCTTCTCGTATAATGTTTCTACCATTGATCTAGTCCCTTGGACTGTATCGAAAGCAACCAAACCCAATTCATTAATCATTGCTGTTGCGGTACCAGCCTTCTCAAAATAAGCATGACAATCGGTATCACTCAAAGAAAGTTTACATTCAACATATGTTTCAATACGATCTGTCTTTGGAACACCGGCAATTGCATTTGGTCCAAGATCCATCGGAGTTACTGGGTCAACATAATTCCAGCGTTGACCATCCACCCACCAACTATGATAAATATGTGGTGTGGAATCAAATTTTTTGATATATGCGGATTTGGACATAATAGATGCTTCGGATGTATCATTACCGAAATACAACCCAAGATACTTACCAGCATCTGTCATAGAACCATCCAAGGATTGTTGGAATGGAATGGGATGACGTAATGAAATATAATGATATGCCGTATTCTTAGTTGTGACATTATCTTCACCAGCACCACCGATTCCAATCATGAATCCTTGACAAATATGATTCACAGCAATATCATCTTCCATGATGGTATAACCATTAATACTACGCAGATCTGTTTCTGATTGTCCAGCCGGATTAACACCAATAAACAATTTCTCATTCAAATCAGGAATTGCTAATGTTGTATCACGTGTCAAATCATCTGTTACTTTACCATGCGATGAATCTAAAAACAATCCAAACATCTTCATGAGAATCCATTGATAACCGGAAATGGGAATGATGTTTGTATGTGTTCCACAATCAATCTCTTCCCCTGTGATTTTGTTATGACGTTTGATATTAATAACACCACGTAACATGGGTCCTGTAATTGGTGGAATGTCATTACTTTTATCTTCAAATCGCATATCATCCGTCATAAGATATTCTTTATTTTCCAATTGATATCACTCCTTATCATTAGAAATTATTATTTGCATACGTATTACATTTTTGAGAAAAGGTGATGTCAATCTTATTATTTACATCACTAGCTAATTCAACACGTCCAACCCAGACAGTTGGAGAATAAGATTCTTTGTATTCATTTTCATGATCATATTCATCCAAATTGTCTTTGATGTATTGATAATAATCAGAAATCTTCATCAGCACAGGAGCATCCAAATCACTGCTGTATTCATTAAATTCCTGGCCATATACGATTGCTTGGCCTTCTTGTGCTTCTCCAACACGCCAACCTTGGTGATCTAATATATTATTATTATATGATTGATCACTCCAAATGCATCGAATTTTCATACGTTTGATCATTGGAATTACTTGATTGAATCCTGTGTCTCGATAACCGAAATCACTTAATGAAATATTGTTATCCGAGATGGATGAGTTAGAATGACGAATACTTTTATCAACAATTCTACTAATTTCGGTTGGATCAAAATATTCAATTTCTTCAACAACAAACATCGCATAAACATGACCAATTGGTGTTGAAGTAAGACCATCTTCTGAATCGACCATTGTGTTGTAAGCGTGCCTTTGTCCATCTTCATATGGCCAATAATATGGATCAATTGTCGGTAATAAGAATTGATCACCGACTACTTTTCCTTTGATACTGATATGATATTTTCCATCTGAATCAACAGTAAATGGTTTGAATGGATCATTGGTTGATGCGTTCTCGTCAATTAACACATCATTTGTATCATCCCAAATTCTTTCATCAGAATATAATAAATCAGAACCTGTAACATGTCCTTTCAACAAATTGGTTGAATATCTTAAAACAGTTACAAATGCATGATCAGTGAATGATATGAGATTACCAACTTTCAACATCGGTGGTGTTTTTGTGAAACCAGAATCGGATCTATCAACAAATAATGGTGGTTTGGAATCTTCCGTATACATTTCATCATCTGTTCTGGATGTTTTACTGGAAGAAGATGGCATATCTGTATGATATGATGATCCACCAAAATTCTTTAATAGATTCAAATATTTCGCACGTAATGGGAAATTCAATTCTGTAATTAAATCATCACATGTTTTTAGTGCTGATTGTTTTACCAGTCGAACAGTATCACTTGTTCCAATCTTACGTGACATTCGATACATACAGAACGAATAGCAAGATTGTACAACGTTTCTGTTACATTTGATCAATTCCTTTTCATATTTGAATTTGTCGATAATTAAATCCAATGGAATTGTGCTTTGTGCTCCTATTAATAATGAACTTAATCTATCACTAATCTGTTGATCTGGATATAAATGAATTCGATCATTTGGTTTATCCTGATCAACCAATACAACAGTCCAGTTATCTACTAATGCTGAACGATCCACTTCGAAACCAAATGAACCTGTTTTATCTACTTCACGACTTGTTGTGGTTGTTGTGGTGGTAGTTGTTGTAGTTGATGACGAGTCAGACGATGATGTATCTGTTTGTGTATCTGTTGTCGTTGTTGTTGTTGTAGTTGTTGTACTTGTCGTAGTTGATGCCTCTCCGCCATTTTTATAACATTTTAATTCAACAGCAATGATGTCATCTGTAAATGGAGTATTAGGTCCTAAATCTGGTGATGTATATAATGGATTATATGCAAGATCATTTTGATTGTACCAACCAGTTATCACACAATAAAAATCGCCGAATGGTTTGGTTAACCCTTTATCCATGTAAGCAGTAAAATGTGGATATGAGGTTGAATCTGATAGGAGAGAGTTTATTGGAAAAACTGTTTCAATATTCAATTTTTTATTAATGTCTGAAAATTGTGAAAAATCAGTATTTTTATCAACAAATAATATTGTTGATAAACCAGATGTGTTGTTTGTTGCAGATATCATTTTATATGGTAATGATGTATCACCTGCGGTCTTTACTTCATAAAATGGTTGAGTTAATGCCAATTGACCTGATACCGATGTTGATGAAGATAAAATAGGATAAATAATGATTCCTCTGTCATTATACCCTGCTTGTCCTTCGGTGATCTTAACTGATATTGCTCGATTATCTGGATCATCTCCAGGCCCGAACATAGAGCCACGGGTTCCAACAGAGTAACGCAGTTCTTTATCAATATAAAATACACGACGCTGCTCTGCTGTATCATCATTTTTGGTATATAGATATGCTGGTTTCTTGGTATAGGACCCATTACTTTCTTCACATAAAAAATATGCTGGAGTGCTAGCATTATCCATCAACATACGATATCGTTGAATTGTTGGATCTCGATCTTCTGATCCTTGCGCTGGTTCATTTTTCACAAAATATTGTCTGTCAGAATTTATATATAAAAAACAATATTGGTTTTGTTGCTCAAATGACATCCCAACTGTTGTTGTTTTATTGATTGTATCAGAATATAATGCATCAAGAGAACAATATAACCCATCACTAGACAATTCCAATCCACAATCTGGATCAATGTATAATTTAACTAAACCATTTTGGGTTGTTAAACCATTTCCAATATCCAACTGAAGATATGAAATATTTTTATCAGCCATTATGATTCCTCCTTTCTAACATTAATCTGAATCTGAATTCGGATCCGGGTCTGGATCTGAATTATTATTTGTATTACTTGCCGGAATGCCCATATATTGAATATAATACATTTGTAATTCATTTGAATCATCAATTGTTGCAACTGGTGAAAAGCTGATAGATGACCCGCCATTCGCTGCTAAAATTGCATTGATCAATGAAATACAATTAACACCGTCAGATGTTTTCAATGAATCTGTTGTTGCACTAACAAGTCTGGATACTGATGAATCACATTTAATAACATCAATTGATTCATTTGGTCCTCCGTTAATTCCATTCATCGGTCTATATGGAAGCGTGAATGTGTTGCTCATAAGTTTGAATCTCCTCCTTCAAGAATTTAATCTTTTTATTTAGAAGAACCTGGAATATATTTATTATTGTCTTTTTGATATGTCCCTCCCCAATCACCACTCATATTCTTTCTAGTTCTAGAATTATAATTACTTGGGTTTGCCCATGTATTATGACCATTTGCGTAGTCTTTATCTGACTGACTAGCGACATAATATGTGCCATCTGGTTTTACACGATAAATGACGCCGCCATTTCCGACTTGCAACTGGTCACCGGATCCATCCGGAGCCCATACAGTATATTTCTTTTTCGAAGTATTTGTCGCTGGTTTTTTACCACGTACCGAAGTGTTAATCGTAATTCCGATATTGTCAATTGTTTCAACAGTTGTTACGATCTTTTTTAAACTCAACATACCATTTTCTTTGAAATACAGTAAATTACCTTCTCTTGCTGATAATCTAACTTGAGCCACACCACTTTTCACTTCCATTGATGCGTCTACTTCAATATTTACTTTTGCATTTTTCGTTGTATCTAAAGCCATTAGAAATCACCCGCTCCTTGTAACAATGGTGCATAAGACGCAATATTATTCCCAGGTGTGTTATCATCACCTGTAACCTCTGTGATGATATAATAATCATATGTTTCGGATTCATTTTTTACACGGAAAAAATCTCCAGGAAGAACCCAGTCACAATAAACTCGAAACACATCTAATGTGTTTTTTCCAGTTAAATTAATTGGGCTTTTACTTCCATCAGTCAATGTTTCTGTTGAAGAAAACTCAGCATCCCATATTCGATGTACCGTGTTTTGACATGATATCGCATTATAATAATTCACATGTGATGAATTATCGAAAGATGACCAGGGACCATAATCCACATTAATTCCTAAATTACATTGGTTTGGTTCCAATAAGTTTGGTCCAATATCATTATCGATATCAATTGTAATTTCAGATCCTGCTGAATTATATGTCTCTAATGCTCCACACCAAAGACCATCACCATATAAACGAACAACATTTGTTGATCTTGGATCTAATTTCACAGTCATCCGGGAGACTTGAACACCGTCTCCCGGATCAATTAAAACAAACGCATTACTCATAATATACGATTAACCTCCTTTGATAAAAATTATGGATTTCCAGTATTGATGTACTTCTCAATTATTGTATCAACAGATGCTAAATGTGCATTATCTTGATTTATTGCGTAATAATATTTTTGGCCAATGTCATAGAACGAATTACGCCATCTTCCTTCGGTTAAGAAGTTTCCATCTGGAACATTTCCATTCCAAGCTTGATTTTGGAGATCTAATAGCCAATCAATAAATTCTGTTACATTAAGATCAATAAATCCAGAACTATCTCCACCAAATGCATTAACTAACGAATTGCTTTGGAATGGAGGAAGATTCTTAGTATATGTTTCTGCAAATTGATATGCAAAATTCTGCCACCCAGAATGATAGCCATCTAATGTTAGATCACTTGCTGAGAATTGATTATCTTTATTCAGTTCAGTTACCATAGGAACAAGATCGTATCCTGTTACAACAGAACTTGTTGAAATTGGTACAGCAACATTTGTGGAATATCTCAACCAATTCAACATACCAAGTGAACAATGTTCTGATGTTCGATAACTTCTAAGAGCCATTCCATCAACCAGGAAGTAGTACAACTCACCAGGATTACCTGCATTTCTTGTAATAATAGTAGGAGTTTCAACAACCGGTGTCGGTGTTGGTGTTGGCTCCTCTTCCTCTTCTTCTTCAACAGGAGTTTCAATTGTATCTGTCAATTTTAATCCATCTCCTAAAATTAAAATCTTATTATCCGTATCAAACGGATCTGAATCTGACCATTCAGCTGTTTGTGAATTCTGATGATACCATGTATCATTTTCCATATCATACGCAATAAAGTTTTCTGGATCAATTAATGTAATACCCATTGGTTTTACATCAATATCCAATTGACCATTCTCGTTGATATGACATCCTTCACCTGTGTTAATTGTGATTCGATTATGTCCATCACCAATTAATCCACCACCAATACGAACATTTACCTTTCCCCAATCATAATACTTGTCACCTTTATTCAGACCATCAGACGATGTAATGACTGGATCAATTTCAAGATAATTACCAACATTGACCATCAATCCACCACTCTTAGGAATTAATGAAACAGCTTCAATCGTTGAAATTGCCCCACTCATAGTATTCGTTTTATCGGATGATGTGTCAGTTGTTTCAATAATATCATCTTTTGTTGGAGCTGTATTTTCCAAATCCTTTAATTCGGAATAAAAATGTTTTGCATATTGAATTCTTCTATCACTAATTACTTGATTTACACCCAAGCCTGATCTGAAATATGTGGAATCAAAGTACTTTGAACCTTTGAGAATAAGCTGAGATAATTCATCAGATGTTAGATTCTCTTGTTCATTGTGTAATAAATCATACCACTCTTGCATGTTTTTGTAGAAGTCATATTCTACTTCTCCCCAGTTTGTGACACCATCAACACCATGTATCGATACTAATTCCTTTATGTAACCAAGTTTAACTGTCTCTGTTCCATTATCAATTGCTGTAATATCTCCACAAGTATATGTCGGATTAGACATTTCTGTGTAATCAATAAATGTTTTTGTGACCTTATCGTATAACTTTGGTTTTGTGTTTTCACCAGTTGGGATGACTGGGATATATTCATGAATTAATTCATTTTCATTATTGGCATTTTTACGATACCATTTTAACGAATAGAATTTAAATGATGAAGCATTTAAATCACTTGATAACAGATATTGTGATTGATGATCTTCTGGTTCAGTTTCATATGTCGAACCAATACCACCAATTTTCAATGTTGTGGTTGTTTCCCCAGATAACTCACCAGCATTAAAAGTATTATCTGTACCAACACCACCTTGGCATGCTCCACCAACTGAGAAATATTCGTCACCTAATGATTTTGCCATATCCAAATATGCAACTAAACCAGATAATGTTACCGTCGTAATTGTGTATCCAGTTGATTGATACAATGATGCAAAATTACCAGCATCTATAAATTCTTCATTGGCAGAATCAGCCATCATCATTTTACAACTGTTTGAATCATCAGAATCGCAATGTTTGCGATAATAGATAATTGGATAATCTATATTATTTGAAGCTGTTGGAAAATGACAATTTACACCGAATAAGAATATATCATCATCTTGTTCATTAATTGACTTGGTAATATCATAAGCACTAAGTACAACACCCATCTCATCATACAATGAGTTATACCCATATGTCAGAACAATGTTATCTGTTGCATTTACTTTTTCTCCAGTGTCAAATATCATATCCGACATTGTTAAAGATTCTAATTCACTATATCCTTCAGGAAGAATTGCACTAACTTTCATATTACCAGCATCATCTGGTTTATGTTGTGATCTCAACCAACCATACATCCATTTTTTGCCATCATCACCTGTAGTGATACTATTACCAATTGCAGCAATTTGATTGGCTGTGTCATATAGATAATACCATTCAGAATTTCCATCTTCTGGAACATCACCAATTCTACCAACAAGAATGCCATCTTCTTCTGTGTATACTTTCTTGATTAAATCATCTTCTGTGATATAATCAGATGATGCAAAATCATTGAAATTCAATTCATTTGACATTTCATAATTCATATAATCCAATTGAAAATCGATGTCACATAAACTGTTATAATTCTTACTAGCGTTTTCTTCTGATGTAAAGAATGCTAACATTCCACGCTTTCTTGCTGGGTTTGTCCATTGTGCTAAACCAACACTAAATTGATTCATGACAAATTTCTTTGCAGCTTCACCATCTTCATCAACATCTGCATACATATCCCAGAATTCATCATTTGTCATGTGTAATTCAAGTAAATCACTTTTGGCAACTGCTTTTGGATCTAACATGGACTCTGCCATTAGATTACCCATAAGAATCGCTGCACCAAGTTTTGACAAATTCATTGTTGAACGAAGATATTTCCAAACGTATATTTTGTACTTAGGTTCGACATTGATTGTCAAGTCACCAACAACTGAAGAAACATTAAAACGTTGCCAATCGACATCTGGATCCAAACCAAGATCTCTGTAGGTTAATGCTTTATGTGCACCATCAACATCATTACCATCATAGGGATCAACAATTCTTAATCCAGACATTGGTACTGCATATATATCATCTTGATTAATGTTAGTATCGGTATATTGTTTCCCATCAGTATTCGAATCTGATCCAGTATCCTCACCTGTGTATTTAACAACATTAATTCCTTTATTTAAATTAATACCAATAAAGTTTGGTGGGTTTTTGTAACCGGTATGATTAAATACTTCATGATCTCTTAAATAGTATGGTGTATTGTTGTACCAGTTATTGAATTTACGAGATTGATATGACCAACCAGGAAATTCCGTTGAACTTTCAACATATTCATATTTACCATAATCATTACGAGCTTTTTCGGAATCATTATCATCCTGATTTGTAATAATATCAGAATCAGATTGTAATTCGCGCAACCCATAATTGTAATAAGAGGATACTGATAATGATGCATCAGTTGGAATAAATAAACCACCACCACGAATATACCAAGAAGAATATAAATTTGTCGCCCCGGAAGGGGTGATTACTTTATTCATCTTTTCCATTTCAGTTTGATCAAATCGTGGATACTTTCCATGTTTACTATCGAATTCATCACCTTCATATTTGTTGGTGGTCTCATTCCATTTACCACTATAATCACCATCGTCAACTTCTTGTTTTGTGATACGATTGGTTGTATCTGTTTCATCACGCCATTCAATATCTAATTGATCATAATGAGACAAGATTTGAATACCCGAAACATCATCAAGATAACTTGAACTTGATAGGATTTGAGGAGTTTCATCAAGATATTTTGGATCATATTTTTTTGCAGTTGCAACAACTGTTTCTGTTGTAATATCACCAACTGCATCAGAATTTTCACCCAATATTCTACTATTTGATTTATTGGATAATTTGAATGTTGGTTCATTACGCAATCCCCATGTAACATATGGAGTGAATGTTTGGAAGAAAATGGTATAATAATCTTTCACACCATCTGATTCATGAATTACTGATTTAGAGACAGAACCAACCATTGCATGATTACACATTAATTCTGCAGAGAAATAAGATGATGATTTAGCCATCGCACTAAAAGCCGTTTCTCCATCTCCAATAGTTTGTGTCTCGTTATTTATCATCATCAATTTAGAAAATAGATTTTCCAATGCAGAAGGTGTATCAATAAATATCAGATCTTTCTCAGAAATAGTTCCAGCGTACATTAAGAATTCACCAGTTCTACGACGTGGATTAAAGATTCTTTTTCCGTTAATGAAGATAGCAACAAGAACAGTTGATGTGTTCAATGTATTATTCGTATCAAGAAATCCAGCTGCAGAATAATCATCCCACCATCTAATCACAGTATTAATTCCCAAATCCTCAATATCGTAAGCACCATTACTACGAACAATATTTTCAATCAAATTAACATAGGACGTCCATTCTTCAATAATACCATCTTTGATTGTGAAATTCAAATATCGTGTATCAATTGTCGTATTTGTCGTGGTATTTGCTGCTGGAGCCTGAGCAAACACAACACTACGTAAAAATGGATAAAAACCTTTTCCATTAATTGAATATGAAGACGTTGAATCAATCTTTGTAATGTACCAATTGCTCCACCAGTTTTCATAATGCCATGTGAAAATATTGTATAACCAATAACGATAATTGTCTGTGGTATAATCAATTTCTGTTTCATCATAATTTGGATGTGTTGATTTAAAATATGAAATGTATTCTGATTTAACTTTTGATGGTTGAGAATCAATATATTTGTCAAAGCACATGTCATAATCTCCAACCAATCCTTGGAACATGGTTGTTCTCATCTTTGTACCATCCCAAATATATCCTGTAAAATGAGAAGATTCTTCATGAATTTCTTTGCAAATGTATGGTGAAATCTTATCCAAATTTGTTTTTAATGTTTCCAACATCTCCTGTTGATTTTCGATATCTTCTGTTTCGGTTGGTGTTGCAAATGGATGAACATATTTTCCATCCTTTTTAAACTCATTAATCGTATTATGATATACGCGAAATGCTCTCGTGAATAATGTCCAACCATCCATACGGATATCTCGATTATAATAAAAGCCTTTCATGTATTTCATCTTATGCATGATGCTACGCCAATCAATATTTAATCCAGCAGAGTCGGGATCATTTAATTGGTTCTTTCCTAAAATCCATAATGGATTATCATCATAATTGGATAATTTCAAAGACAAAATACCATTCTTATATACCAATGCATCATTGGTTCCTTTGATGAGATTAATCGGAATTGCATTATAATCTAAATCATAAATGTTCTGATTCTCTCTACCAATGGTGATACCGACCCATGGACGATAATCCGCATCATCTCCAAGTCTTTCATCGGGATTCCATTCCTTTACGATGAATGCAACATCCTGTTTATCTGGGTCATCATCTTCTACAAATTGATCTAATTCATGATATGTACTAAAAATACGAAAGCGTTTAATATGATATAATGTATTGAATTCTTCGATGACCCAATCTTTGATTTCTTCAAATGATACATCATCAACTTTACCTAATCCAACATCAGATCCATCTAATACAACAACACCTGTCTTACCATTTACAGAATTAACAACACGGGTTAATTTGTTATTGATTATTTCCATGATATGTTCTAATCGAACATCCAATGAATAACCAGTGGCTGGATCTTCAATTGATGAAGTATCTGTTCGTGGATAAATGTCAACGAGTTGGACTTCTTGTCCAACTAGTTCTTGCTCTTTTAATTGAACCTTGTTATCCATACCATCAATCTCCTTTCTATCAAACGAAATCATAAGTTCATCGTGTTCAAACCCTATGGTTTGAAGGACTTATATGTCCGTTTTTACCCATGTTTGAACCAAATTAATTTAAAGGAGGAATTGACAAATGGCTGAAATTGTTTTGAATAATTATTCGGATGATTCTAGAATTAAACAATACATCAGACAAAATTTAATGCCACGTGTATTTCATGATATTCCGATGAATGCTTTGAATACCGGTGCATTCTCCATCATCAGTGAATACATTTCACAAGCAACGGAACAAATCTCTTTTACAAACTCTTTTTACTTTAATGAATCATTTATCACAAAAGCTGTTTTATCAGATTCAATTTATGCTGAAGCCGCCATCTTCAATTTGGGATATGGATTTGCAACTCCATCTTCCACTGAAATTTTATTGGAATTACGAATGGAAGAATTAATAAATAATGCAACATATAATGCAGAGTCGGGTTTACATGAATTCATTTTAGACAAGGATACAAAATTCAATTTACCAAATGGCAATGTGTATTCATTGGATTATGATATCCTATTACAGTATCGAACGGTTGAAACTGCAACGAGATCCACAGCAGCGATGCCAGCGTGGAACGTACAATACACCAATTTTGAAGAAGGAAATGTTGTCGCAATCAATAAACAAATCTACATTCCATATCGTGTAACTGACACGTGGATGTGTTTATTTGTACATGCTGCTGAGTATACAAGAAGAGTATACCACGTTGTCAATAATGCTGTCAATGGAATTCCCAACGAAGATTACTTGATTAAGGTTGATGAACACATCTGTGGATTTGATGTGGTTTATGTCAAACGAGATGGAACAAGAATTCCCATTCCACATAGTCATATCTTATTTATTCATGATGAGATTGATGATATGGATCCGTATTTACATTACATCATGGACAATCAAAACACCATTCGTTTGATGTTCCAATTACTTGGTACGAGATACTTTGTTCCTGAAGTCGGTTCACAATACGAGATTACCGTGTATACTTGTCATGGTGAAGCTGCTAATTTCACAGAAGCACCAAAGGTACAACCGAATGTGATTACCTCAACCGGTCGTTATGCAAATAATGCGAATGTTATGAAAGCTGGGTTTGTCATTAATGGATCATTAGGTGGATCTAATATTGGAAATGCCGAATTGGTTCGTCGTGAAACAATTGAAGCATATAACACCGCAAATGTCATCTCCACAGACCATGATATTGATGAATGGTTTAAAACATTCTACTTCAAGAATATCTTATATCCTTTTTTCTTCAAACGTCGTGATGATCCATGGGGTAGAATTTGGAGTGGATATCTTGCATTAAAAGATGATGAAGATCATGTTTATAACACTAACACATTACATGCGAAAATCAATTATCGGACATTATACAATAATAAAGACAATATTATTTCTTCCGATGAAATTATTATTCCACCCGGATTTGTTTGGGTTTATGGTGATGAAAACAGATACACCGTTGTTCCATATTTGAATTCCACAAGTGGGGTAATTGAGACAGCAAAGACATTAGAAAGTATCCAACGTCGTTATGCATTTGCAAATCCATTTGGTATCCGTATTCAAAAAGATCCATTTGCCATTGCATATTTAAATCCATGGATTGATGATTATGTTGCACCTGTCATGGTTCCCGGTATGAATGCAATCTCAGTAAAAGATGTTGCATCAGATGAGATTGCAGTTGTATATCATGCAACACCGATCTATGTAAATATTTCCAGAACATATAAAGACGATTATTATCATTTCGAAACATGGATTGATGTATCACAAATTGAAACAGTTGATGGTCAATCATGGGTAAAATATCTCATGAGAAATATTGCAAAGCCATCTGTGGATGATATTGCGTGGACATATTTACGTCAACCATTGGATTGGTATGCAAAGAACATTCCATTTATTCGTAAAACAACCGATGATGGTTATTTACCATTCAATCCATATTACACATACATCTGTGTGAGAAATATTTATGAACGTGATGATGGTACATATACACTGAGTGATGTTTGGATTGATGATATGACCAATGCAGATGATCCATTACAATATAACTTGCAATTTGTAAATATTGAATACTTGTATGGATTAGCTGAATTATGGGGTGAAGATGGTATTCGTGAAGGCGTTATCATCAACGGTGAAAATGCTATTCGCTGTTCTGGTATTAATAATACAGCAAGTATCGTTGTATTTGGTCGATATGCAACATTTGATTATTATACATTGAAACTCCGTGATCATATGTATGCAGTGAATGCAAATGGAGAACGACAAACCATTGCAGTAGAAAGTGTCACAATCACTGTTACTCGAGCATATAAAACAGAACGTCGTAAGTTTGGTGAAGCAGCAATCTATAATGTTGGTGATAAATACAGAACTGTCACATTGAATGTGAAATTCAACTTTGTATTTACAGAAGAAACATATGATGATGATGGTGATATCATTAATATTAAATATGGTGATCCCGGAATTATCACGGAGACTTATCGTATTTCAAATGCTGTTGATGTTTGTTTACCATATCCTGATTCTAATAATATTGAACCAGAATATCATGATGGTATGTATTCATTCACATATCCTGTTGGAGCTGGTTCTGTACAAAACAATTATTTGGAACCAGATACTGTCATTGCATATGCAGTCATGAGACCAGCTGCATCAACTGATAGTGTGGATTATTACCGCATTCCATTCTCTAGTATTCCCGATAATACACCAGCGTTCTATGCTCGTAGCAACTCATTACCATTGGAGCAAAACAATATGCGTGTATTATTACATGCATATGTAAATGGTGCTGAAACGGGTCATGTTGAAATGATTCCTGTTGATCGTGATCAAGATGGCACATACTTGTATCAAGTGGATATGCATCCTTTAAATGAGCTATTAGATATTGATAATATGATTCATGTTGCATCATTGGATTATGGTGGAGGCAATTGGGTTACTACAAGAAAGGGTTCCGTTGTAAATGTTGATGCATTAAATCCAGAATTACGAATCAGCATTTTATTTAAATCTTATAATAACGAAAAACGTGAATCCGATATCATACTGGGTGATGAATATACCGGTTACTTATTAAATGATCAATACTACTTGAAAGATGTTTCATTAGTACAAGAAATGAAAGAAATGAGAAGTGTTGTCAACTTCTATGAATCATCTATCCCAACAGATGATCAAGTGACATGGTATGATTCTTTGATGTTGTTGAATCGTGAAAATCATACAGAATTATCCATGTATGATATTCTGAAAAAAGTACAAGATCAAATGTTGTATAAAAAGGTCATGAGTGATGATGATCGAAAAGCATTTGCATTACAAGTCGATGAGATATCCAAGAAAATCGATACGCGTATTTCACAATTATTGACCAATGACAAAATCTTATCAGAAGATTCCGAATACGCCTTGTCAGATGGATTGATTATCATTCGTTTGGCATTTGATCAATTGATTTCAAAAACATATTCGGAATTGTATACGTATGCTGATGAAAACATCGTGGTTTGTTATGCGAAAGAATATGATGTTCGTTATGCTGGATTTATTTCTACATATTCTATTTATTATGATTTCATTAAGAATCATCCAGAATCATTATATGATGCATCACAAGATATTGTTGTGATCAATCGAACATATGTAGAAAACTTATTAGCTGATTTTATTTCCGAATACCCATATTCATATTACAAACAAAACTTTGATCAATTCAAGATTTATCAATATCCCATTTCGTTCTATCAAACATCTAGAATTGAAAAGACCTATATTGGTTCAGAAGAATTGTATATGGAACAAGTATTAGAGTTATTAAAGAAGACAATCTCAGTAATTCCATATATCAAAGAAAGTGATATCTCATTATTAAAGAGCGGATTAACCGCAAAGAGTTATGCAAAATTATACAAAGACTCGGGATGTACGATTGAAATTGAAAAAGAGAATGGAAAGTTTTATGTTATTCAAGAAGATCGTAAATTAGATACTGTGTATTATTGCGACAATGATACATTAACAGAATTACCAAATTGCATTGTTTGGGAAAACATTTATAATGTATTAAATGGGTATCAAACATTGATTAATGAAACATTCATCAGTGCCAATGTCAATGGTGGAATGGAAATTCAATTAGTTCCATTTGTAGAATATTCATTAATGAATACGGATAAATTCAAAGACTTTGTTCACACATTTACACAAGTTCATCGTGCAATTGAACCAGTCATCTTCAAACGTTTGGAAGGAAATCATTACTTAGATTGCAAACTTGTTGCAACATACGGTTTACCACATTCTTATTGTGCTGATAAACAGTATTTCTTGGAGGGAGAATTCTGGCCCGACTTACATGTGTACATCTCATTCGATGTGAAATTGTACAATCGTGCATTTGCTGCAAATACGATTGCTGATTTACGTTCCATCGTTCGTGCATATTTCAATCGTCTAACAACCGTACATACTCCAGCGCAATTGGTTACAATGAATAACAACATCTATGTTTCTCATTTGATTCAACAAATGGAAGAACATAAGAACGTTGCTTACATGAAATTCAATGGTTGGTATACCAATGAAAGATTTGATAAGAATGGAAACTACATGAGTCCTGAAATACAAGCAATCGTTCAGAAGTGGAGAACATTAGAAAGTATGCCCACGGATGAATTGGAACGTTATGTCCCAGAAATGTTTGTATTAGAAGATAATGATATCGAAATTAATATCATTGATGATAGTATATTAGCATAATTATGAATCCCGCCCCATTGGGGCGGGATATCATTAAAATTTATGAAATAGAATTTTCTTTGTCATATTATTTAATGGAATGCTTCATGTGTTTTTCGAATAATATATTCCATGATCATTACTCCGGATACAAATCCATACGATTTGTCAATGATAAAGAACAATTCAAATTAGAAATTTTAAATGGATTATTAAATGATGAAATTGTTGTCGTTGTTCCTTTCACATAATAATGCCGTAATTGCTCAATTGGAATCCATCTAATAATGTTATTATTTCGATAAACATATCCATTCTTATATGGAACAAATGGATCCACACCGCTATTATTAAGAATTGTAGAATAATTATTATCTCTTCCTACGGGAAAATGTCCAATTGCATAAAATTCCTGTGATTGCAAACCATTTCCTTTATGAATGATTTCACCAATATCAACGATTGTCGTATATTGTGGGGATTGTAATGCAACAAAATATGATGAATCAATCCATCTAACTTCAATGTGATATAGCGTATTGTTGCGGTTTTCACCATAACCAATTAATCCAGACGGTTCATTATCATTTGAATTAAATTGATTATATAAATACATCACATTCAAAGGATTATTTCTTGTTAGAATACAAGTCACAGAACCAGTCTTTGAATTATTACTTGTGTTATATTGATAATTCAATGTCATGGAATCATAATAAACAATAAAATCATTGTTTTGATGCGTGTCTTTGATATAATGAATGAACGCATGTGAATCATGCCAGCATTTCATGGTTTGCGATTGCTCAAATTTTGCCATATGATAAATCGAATTTGTTAATAACAGATTTTCAATAACTGTGGATGCGGGTCCAGAGGGGGGAGAACTTCTGTTTGGTGTTAACAACGCAAATCTACCTAAATTAGTATAATTAGAAGAGGAACAAGTGGTATTCCATTTTTCAAAAACAGAATATCCGGTCACAAAATTTGTTGGTGGTGTGTATCTTGTATATGTTCCATCATCAGTATTCAACACCATTAAAAATGATGAATTGTCTGTTGATGAAGTTGTTTTGATGTAGATCATATTATGTAATCCAATAAAGTCACCGTAAGTATATTGATCAAGATCTGGCAAATCATATTCTTGAACAACTGATTTTGTTTTAAGATCATAAATTGTTAAATGTGTGGATGTTGCAGAATTCCAATAGCCAATATAAGTTGTACCATAAATGAAATGTGTATTGTATGAATTATCAATATAAAAATCTTCCATTGTATCAATATCACAGATCAATGTATTTCTACCATTTGTGGTATCTGCAATCATGCGATAATGACTTGATTCATCATAATCCCCAATACAAATTGTATGATCGTTTGTTAACTCATTATGTGTGGATGTGTAATTATCCCACCAACATATTGTTGCAGAATTAACAATCTCATCAATTGTCGTTTTCGACATATCCAAACGAACCAAACAATTACATTTTCCTTTTGCTGAATGTGCATTTGAAGAATTGTAGAAATGCATTCCCGCTGTAGCTGTTACATCCACCATTAATAATACAATATATTTTCCATCGTAATATTTGTGAACATGATTATGGAATGTGGTCCATGCTCCATTCGCATGTTCTGCTTCTGTCATGGAAAGTTTTGCAACCCATAATTCTTCCAATTTATGTAATAGCTTTTCAACATATGATCCAGAATCATTCATATGTTCTGGAAAGATAATATCAGCATTGGTTAACACCCAACCATATTCATCAGATGTGTGTAATACTGTGAAATTACTTTTGATTGTATAATCATAATCGATATATGTGTGATCAATCGATAATTGGAAACGTTTATTTTCTTGAATAATGGGGGATAATGCTGCCGTATCTTTTCGGATGAAATATCTTTTATTTCGTAATTCCAATGGAATATTTGCATTGTCTTCAAGTTGTTGATATGATGACAGATCCAAATAGTTATCAGTCACATATGTTACACCGATATTATTTAAACCAGTAACAGTAATTTCTTCACAATCCGGATATGCGTAAATATAATATGTTTGTCCATTTGCTGTCAACCACGTTGGTGTTTTTGTCCACAATTTGGAATAATTTCTTTTTGGTGAATTAATAAATGCTTGATCTTGTGTGTAATCCAAATCATCATAACTGAAATACTTCATTTGTTGACAATCAAATTGTGCAAATGGTAATAATCCATGTCCATAAAATGAATTGTAAGAAATATTTAATACATCTTCAAAATATTTGGAATTATAATAGTTTGTCCAAATATTATACGCCTCAATTTCTTCCGGTGTTTCACGTTGTAATCTCTTATAAAAAATACGGAAATATCCTAATTGAAATAGGCGAGAAAATGATGGAGCATATGAATAATTCGATCTAGTTTCACTACCAGATCCAACCAATAACTCTGTGCAATTATGCTGATTATTTGTATCAAATGTGATATCAACTTTCGCATTGGTGTATGTACCAATCGTATTATCATCATTCATAGAATATTGATTTGAATCCCAACACATTCTAAGATAATTAAGACCATCATTATACAAATCATCACGTGTAATGAGATATGTTCTTTGTGCAAAATAATTATCACTACTATTACGATTACCACACGGTGGAACACATGTTGCAGCAGGTTGTGATAAATAATAAATACCTTTATTCCATAATCGATCAATCGTTCTCTTTTCTAAAATAGAATTCAAATAATATTGAATGTACAACCGTTCATTTGGATTCTTTATAATTTCTGATTTGTTTCCATCCATATCATATACATCAGATAATGTTAGCATGATTCCACTATAATTATATCTAGTCGTACTAAGACCTAGTTCACGAATTGCCACAGGAGAATCAAATCCAGAATAATTATAATCAAAATAAACTTGTAAACTTTTGATCAATTGAGAGGCGATTCCATTTGCAGAATCATAACGATAAATACCTGTGACAGAATGCTCTCGACTTACTACAGTTGGCTCCATATTAATTTTGTTAAATAATTGGGTCTGATCATATGTGTGTGTTTGATTATCATCATTTGAACCTATGTACACTGTTCCAGTATATTCCATACCGTGACCGCCACTTTGATAATAGGAAACAATAGCACTTGCTAAACGGACAAATATCCAAGTTGTCAACAAATTACAAAAGTATTTTTGATTTGTAACATTACCATCTATATCCACAGATTGGATAATTCCAATATTATGATATTGCAATCCATCATTTTTATTTTGTAATACATCTAAAAAATTCACAATATCTTGGTCATTTTTCTTTTGATCCATAATAACACTCCTTTCATATTATTCAATTGATGCAATTGTTGTTTCGATTTTGGTGATTCTTATTATAAATTCTGGAGAATCTTGTATATTCTCAAATGCTAAATCCATCAAAGAATATTCATCCATATTGACATCGTATAATTTCATGACTCCGTCTTTATGCTGGATATTATAATTTGATGTTTGATAATTGATCAATGTTGGTTCAGGAATATCAACATCGTATAATTTCATAACGCCGTCTTTATGTAGACTATCAGTATATTGCGTTGTATACTCTTGAACTACTGGTTGTGGAATATTGATATCATATAATTTCATAACACCAGTAGATTGATCATGAACAGCATCTTTATATGCATCAACATAAGTAATTATATATGCGGGGTTTCCACCAAGCTTAACACAACGAACTGTTAGATCTGCAAAGAAAGGGGGACGATAGTCCCCCGCTACCCAGACACTTTGTGCATGAACAAGCAATGGCGATTTAGTTAAATCTTTTAATGCCTCATTTGTCTTATATATAAATTGCATGATATCACCTCATATCACATTTGACTTCCTGGAGGAATACCAATTGTATATGCTGGATCTGGAACATTCGAAATAGTCGTTGACCAAGATTTATCTTTAATAGATCGAATATGGCTTACGGTTGATATTGTCTTTGTTGAACCAATCAATCGATAATTCATCAAATATGCAATTGGGAACAGCGTTTTACCATCTGTCATATATTCCCCATATGGAGTCCAAACACCACCATCTTGTTCATCGAAGCATTGATAATCCACTTTGATAGTATCAGCACCAGGATTCAAATACTTACCCAAATCAATAATCAGTTTCTTGCAAATACTAGTGGGTCCATATGTATAATATCCATACAAAATCAAAGCCAATGTTTTCTGTGAATTGTTATGCTGTATATATTTTAAATGACAACGAATTCCATTATTTGTTGCTTGACTACTGGTGAATGTTGTTGTATTGAAATCCAATAAGTTTCTTGGTATTAATGGCTCATTCGGATTATCCACACAAATGTATTGAATATCTGCAACGGTGTTATCATTATATCTCCATAAAACAATTACATCATCAACAGCTCTCATTCGAACATATTGTAAGTTTGATTTAGTATTGATTAATGTCATTGCGTTTGTACCAAGTGTGATTGTGTGTTGATTCAAATTACAGCATGCAAAATAGTTAGCTCCATCTGTAAACCATAAGTATTGATTTAGACCAAACATAAAATACACATTATGCACATTACCTGTGGATTCATTTGTTGGAACATCAAATACATTTAAAGTATCTTCAGATTCGGTTAAACAATTCCAAATATGAATCTTATTATCATCTGCAGAAACATATGCGATTCTTGAAACACCGCTTGTTGTACTGTGGATTGCACATCCCATTTTGGAATTAAACAATTTATGTTTCACTTGTCCACCGATATGAAAATCAATCAATAATCCTTCATTCTTGGAAACGTGTTGAACAAATACAAATCCCTGATTGGTGTTGGTCACATACTGCTCGACAATATTTGTATTCGCGGAAAATCCTTCCATTCCAGAACTTGTTGTGGATGATCGGGTTAATGTCACAATTTCTTCTTTGTTTGAAACATTTGTGACTGTGTAATTGATATTACTACGATTTGCCACAAAGATGTTATCTCCATAACAACAGCAATATGTGTCCCATGAATCATTAATTCCATTAATCGCTTTTCTCATATTCAATTTTGGAAAATAAATGTAATTCCGATAAACAAAATATCCATTATCATAATTATCACAACAATCACCAGTTCCATTTACTGGATAATTTCCAATATTGAAATCCGAATCTTGTACTTCTTCTCCATCAATTAATGGTAATAATGTTAATGATTGCTTTGCTCTAATAGGTTTTAATGTTTCATCGGTGTTTGTAATGTAATATTTCGCAGTTCGTGGATTAAAACCATCGATATCATCCGGAATAGATAATGGATTAGAAATGAATTTCCATGAACCAAGATTCCAATATGAATCAGTGGCATACAAAGTTGTCAACGATGGATTATCAAATTTCAGAATTGGGTCATCCGTTTTTAGATTCAAACGAATTCGCATCTCGGTGATTGTCTCATGATTCGTATAATAGATATGATTTGCAAATAATGAATTAAATGATTCTTCACAATAATTCTTCGTAGAATCATTTGTTAATGCAACTCGATTGGTATATGCACCACTTACGCGATCATATAAAAATGCACCATAATTTGATTTCGATGTTACATCAATTTGTGTAAATGGAGCCGCTTCACCATCTTCACCAAATCGTTTGGATAATCCTGTGGATGTCCAATTGTTATTAGTAACACGTAATAAGATTGATAATTCATCGGGCGTGGTCATTGTTTGTGGTTCCATTATCAAGAACCCTTTTGCCGCATTATAAAATCCATCAATATATCCTTGATCATCTCCTGTTTGACGATACATTGTGAATTGTTGCAAATTAGTAACACAATCACATGTTCGATTCAAAATTGCAGATGCTGTTTCATTCGTTGGTCTGGCAACGAATGAATCACGTTTGAATGTACCCGCCGTATATTGCTTCATATGGTATTTCAGGAATTTGTTCATCGTTGTAATTAATGCATAACGACCATGACTCCATCCTTCTTGAATGATAGAAGCATTATATGTCATACATAAAAACACCGTAAATATCATTCTCGTGTTCACTCTTTTTGTGATAGAAATAGGAGAGCCATTAATATCATAACAACGAGATCTTGTCCACAATTGTGTATCCGAATCACCAATACCGTATTCTTCAATATTAACATCAACATCATTAACATTGTAATCGTAATAACATTCTAAGAATCGACAAATTACAGAAATCAATTCATTATGAGTTCCACCAATATCATTTGGATAATAATACATTGGAAAATTGTAATTGGGATTTGCTGATGCATTGGTGACTGTTGCTGGTGATTCAAAACCAGCTGGGACATTACTCAATGAATTAATTTCCAACATATTTTCTGTCAAATCAGGAGATGTTCCAACATACAACTTCGTGGGGAAATTTGCTCCATCTTTGATGAATTTACTCATTCCGTAATCGGTTAAATAATTCATCCCATAACTTTCGTCGATGATGTTTCCATCACGATCAATACTTTGAACAACATATAGATTTGATGTACCACCGCGAGGGCGGTGGTGTTGTGCAAATTTTAATGCACGATTTAATTTCATCATACTCGTATCTTGACGCTCTTTCATTTCAATCACCTGCCTTTCTATGTTTCGTATGAAATTTTAATAATTCGCTTAAAGTCGGATTTGTTAATTGTTGCGGATGCAACATGATTTCCGCCATATGACGATAATGGATATGTCAATGTCGCATTGGTGAATTTCAAACATGCATTGTCAAATTGGATGAATCGAGAATCATATGTGTATTGCGGTTCTGTTTCAGTGTTATACAAATTCACCAATCTTGCATATCGATATCCCATATTGTATGTGGTTTGTTTATTATAATCCAACATCAGCAATGTATTCTTCAATAAGAAAATATACCCATCATATTCAAATGTGTAATATCGTTTACCGTTTGTGAGAGAATTTTCTAAATTCCATCTCATGTTAATTTTCTGAGATAAACTATTTTTAATATCATAAATAATCATTTGACGATTATTATTGGTCATTGTGACAAAGATACAATCATTTGCATATTCACAATTGTTGGGCTGTTGAGAAATACCTGAAACGGCATGTGATATTAGTGTATCAGTATCCTCATGATATTCTGAAATATAACCATATTGAGCAATATAATGAACACCGTTATGATATGCAAAATATGTATTATTCCCGCTATACGGTAATGCATTTGATTTTGTAACATATGTATTCGTGGATTTGTTATACACATACAAATTTTTATTATATCCAGTTAATATACATTTATCTCCAATTGAGAAGTCCGTGAAGTCTCCGGCTCGGGCACGTATCTCAATATTCGTGAATGTATCTTTTATCGTATTATAAAGAATTAGATTCTTATAAGATCCTGATGCAATAATTGTTTTTTGTTTATCATACCATTTGATTTTACAACCACCATTCCCTGCTAATGTATATGAACCACTAACATATCCTAAAGCTGTTGTTGTAACATCTTTTGTTTTAAGATTAATTTTGTAATAATAATTTTGATTAGAGATCGCTAAGAATAGATAATCATCATTTACGAGTATATGCGAATCATACACATATGAAGATGAATCGTATTGTATTTTGTATAATTCACCAGTATTTCCACTATGAGGAATTTTGCAAACGGTTTCTAATTGACCATTCATTACATTTAATTTCTTACATATGAAATATACCTGTGACCAGTCATCATTGAATTGAACCGTCATTCCAATGTAAATAGAACGATGGTGTTCACACATGGATGTATAAAAAATATTCGTTACACCAGAATCAATAATACCATTACGATATTTAATGTTAACATTATTTCGTTTACCGACAGGCAATAGATATTGTGCTTTGATCATTTGACCAGCTTCATCAAAGAATGATGGATCATCTGGCTTTTTCCATGTGGATCTCCAATTTGCTTCTTCTGGTGAAATGTATCGATTACTTCCTTTAGTACCTGTATTGAATATTTGAGAAGAATAAACAACACAGGTTTCATCATCATTTAATATTTTATCCAAAATTAAATCATATACAGAATTGTTTGTTAATGTGTCACGTGATAATTTATGTGTGATTTCAAATTGTAATGGATCATATTCTGCATCAACACCTGTATTTCTTGCACTAAATGAATTATCATATTGAATTCGAACATGCTGTTTTGGTGGAACAACTTTCAAATTTACTTTCTTTTTGGAATGAGATCCATCATATGTGAGAATATCAAATGTTTCCAATAAACCAGCAACGGATATATCATCACCAATATAGCCATATTGTTCAAATGTTGATTTTGTTAATCCTTGTGTGGGACATAATACCCACAATCCTGATTCTTCATCAAAGTATTTTACACCTTCTTCATCTCTACATAACAAACCAACTCTGATATCGATTGCTGTGATTTTGATATAACTGTGAAATGGTAACTTGTTCATGGAAACTTGTGTTCCATTCAGCAATGATGTGTTTGTTAAATAATATTCTTCATCCAACAAATATCCATCAGGTTTATATGATTCTTCAGTTAATACATAACCTGAACCACCTGCACCGCCTTGGTCATCGTCGGATCCATAATCGGGATATGTACCGCTTCCGCCGTACCATCCTCCACCACCGGAGCCACCATATCCGCCGCTAGCATATATTCCATTTCCGCCAAAACCAAATCCGCCATTTGTAACTTTATATGTATTATTGGTATTCTGTGGAGATTCTGTTTGTGTTCCTGGTTGTGCAGCTCTATAAGCACAGCCACCATTTAATTGTGTTCCGCCTACTGAACCTCCACCATCACCACCGGTATATCCATTTCCACCTTCAGAACCAGCACCACCGGCAACAATCACTCTCGCATACAAACTATTGGAACCGATACGAATATCAGATCCACCACCACCAATTGTCAATGATGGTTTGGACATATCATATGATGCATTACCTCCACCATTGAAACCAATTGTTGGTATGTTTGTTCGAACTGTGCTTTTTTGTATATCTAATATTGGTGGACCACCGGAGCCTCCGACATTCACATATATATCTTCTACACCTTGTAATTCCAATGTACCAGAAGCATATCCACCAGAAGACACATGTGAACCATAAAATCTTGGTCTACCATCTCCTCCATAACATGTCAATTCATATGTCCCAGGAGGTAATGTAACATGTTCGGTTTCGCCAACGCATGGAAATGTGATGACATCATCTTGTGATGGTGAATTTATTTTTTGGCAAATATAAATGACGGGATCAAGGTCAGCACAACCAGCAATCATTAATGTATCATGAAAATGATATTTTTCACCGGGTTCATAATATTCACCATTGCACAATAATGGTTTATATGAAGAATTTGTCAATACATATGAAGAACCACCAGCTCCCGCCATACTTTGTTTTTCAGCAGTATCGTTTGTTGTGCGACGTGCGTATCCACCGTACCAACCACCGCCACCGCCAGAAGATCCTTCTGTCGAATAAGCAATTACTCGCGATTGATATTGATCGGGGGGTCGATCTCCATAACCAAATCCAAAACCATTTGTTTGTGATGCGTATAAATCTCCATGCCAATCATATGATATCTTTGTGTGGTAAAGTGTACCATATGCTCCACCACCATAAGACACAGAATCAAGATATCCGGAAGCCTCTGACATATTAATTGCGCCACCACCACCTGCAGCAACCATAATACGAGAATTCAATGATGGTGTATCCATTGCATATGGACCAGGTTCCCAATAACCCGTACTAGTTGGAGTAATAAATGTTTTGCTAACTTGATCGAACAATCCTACTGTCCCATCAGAATTTCGAATTACCGGGGTATAATCTCTTTGAAGCACCTCATTATTATCAACGTCTGTGTCCCAAATCTTGAAGGAATACAGCTTAAATTTTGCAACATTATAATTTACATATGATCCACCCCCGGCATTAATCGCATTGATACATAATGAACATTCGGAATCAGCAGCATTACCATTTGTGATCGTAACACTATCGAGCAATCTATCATTAGAATAAACCTTCGCAGTTAAACCTTCACATTCCAATTGGATTCTTTCATTATATGGAAAATCAGATGAAAAGAAAACTGTCCCACCATTTCTTGACCATGATGGGGTATTCTTATTATTATAGCGCATTGTGAATGAAAATGCATAGTTTGTTTCACCACTAGTTCTTGCGCCAAATAATCCTTCATAGCTCGAAAATGGGTCCGGGTATAATACACAATCCATCAATACTTTTGTTGTTGAAATGGGTGTATATCCAGTATCAAAATATCCAGATAAGCCATTTCCTCTGGCAAAGATGTAATCCAATTTTGTATAAGGATGATCAGGATCCTGATCATCATAAACTGATATCGATTTATTAAACACCATATTTCCGTTCTCATCATATGTTGGATATTCATCAGCATCATATTCAATTAATCGAATATCCGATGCACCTCCACCGCCATTACCATTTAAAAACGGACCATCGTTTCCAATTTGTGGAGTTGCTTTTGAACCAGGTGCTCCACCATTAAATCCACCTGCTGATGTTGTATAATCCAATGATCCGTTGCCACCGACTCCACCAACAACAGCATGAAATGTGGTTGTTTCTGTTAAATCTAATTCACCATAAACAACAGCACCATATTCTGGTGCATCTCTCATTGAAGAACTACCACCTCGAGCTCCATGACAAATGAACAAATATTCACCGGGGTCTAATGTGAATGGTTGATCTGTCCCGGTGTATTGAAATTCATGAAGTACTCGCCATAATTCATTATGATAACCAAATACTTTATTACTCATTCACAATCACCTCTTTAACTCATCGGAGAATATGGAGTATCTGTTGGATTGTAAATTGTAACAAAGGAATCATCAGGAATTACATTAATTTCTGCTTGTGTAGGTTCATGGTCAAATGCAACAATCTGAGATTCGAAACCAACCAATTTCAAATTACCATTTGCACAATCTGTTTCAACAGTAATAGATGTATAAGATTCTGGAATCACGCGATATACCGTTTCTGTTTCAGTATCTACTAATAACATATTGCGTTTATAATCTTGATTAGATTCATAATCTTCGATTGATGCAGAACCACCACCCCCACCAAGATTCTCAATTGCATTTAATTTTGCTGCAATTGAAGCTAATAATAATTGATGTTGTTCAATTACTTCATACAAATCTTGGAATGTTGGATCAATAATATTACGATAATCTGTTGAATCAACTCCACCAATTTTCATATCAATCACTCCTTTCTATTATTCTCTTGGAACTGTCACATTGATTGTGTTCGTAACATCACCATACATGAATTCACCATCTCCAGCATTTAAATAAAATACATTGTTAATGGTATCAAGAACACCAACTTGTCCATCCAGCACACGTCTTGCTGGGACGAGGTGATAATGTACGCCACGTGCAGTACAATCAAAGCTATACATTCTCAAATATTTACAAATATCATTTGCAACGCCATCATTATTTTTTGCAAATAAGAATAATGTGTAAGTTAAATCACCTGGCGATTCTGTGGAAGAACATGTGATAGAATTACCATTAATTGAAAATTTCGAACCATTGATTCGATAATACATCGTGGCCTTTTCATCAAACATGATCTGTTCTTCTAAGTATGATCCATTATGTTCAAACCACCATGTTGCCCGAATATTATTGTTAGTACTTGTACCAGTATAATTGATATAGTATGATAACTGTTGACTATTCTGTGAAGGAGTGCCTCCTGTAGATGAATGACCCACTCTCTGAATATAATGTGTGTTACTTTCTGTAACTCCCAAAAATGTATCATGTCTTTTAATTGAACTATTTGGGTGAATTTCTTCATTATCCGGAATTGACAATTCAGCTGTGAATTTTAATTGATTACCAAACGCTGGAATGTTTGTATTAATATATGCTTGGCCATCAGATTGTAGCCATTCCAATATTTCATAAACTGGAATTTCTTTTTCACGTGGAACCCATGTTGTTAATTTACTATCGATCTGTGATAATGATGTATTGATCATTCTTAATTTTTCAATCGATGGACGTAAATCGATTTCCAAACGATCGATGATATATTCCCATGGAGGGAGTTGTACAATGTCCTTATCCGGTAATTCTAAAGTAACCGGTCGATTTTCATTTGTAATTGGCATAATTGCCATATGAATCAATCCTTTCTGAAAAGTATTTACGAAACCGTTTCGATACAAAAATGAACAAAACAAGAAAAAAGATTCAGCGGCCCAACCTATTGGTTGGGCTCCACTTACCTCTTTTCCACCTCATGCCAACTCGAAAGTCGGTACGAGAATGGTGTGATCACAGATGATATAGCTGAGTCTGTGGGTTCCCTTCTCCAGAGTGAACTCTGCAGAATTGAACTTAGACTGCAACTGCTTCATCAATATAGCCTGGCAAGCCATGACTGCACTGTGAGCATCATCTGCGTCAACATACCACTGTGTAGAAGCAGGAGTGTCACCACCCATCCACTTCTTCAGTGTGATATTCACACAATATCTCATAAAATCACTTCCTTCCAAGTAGAACAAATTGTTAATACGAGCTTCGTGTGTTTTTCCACTCCACACGAGGTTCACTTCTTTCTTCTTTAATGCGTGCCGCCCCATTGGGGCGGCTTTAGCATTTTATCATTTTTACTTCAATTCAAGAATCGGAATATTATAAGCCTGAGCAACGCTCCATTCCACCATACAACCACGGGCCTTTTCCCAACCATCCACGAAATAGATATAATCCGCTTTGCCAAGAATCTGGATACTATGACCAAGATAGAACAACGAAGGAATCTTGCAAGTTTCGGGAGGATTCTCATCAACATAATACTGGTCAAGGAAATGGAGAATGACATTCTTATCTTCGAAATGCTTATAGATTTTCTTAATTGCCAAATCACGTTCATACAGAACTTCGTCATCATTCAATCCGCTCATAGGCTGTGCAATGAAAATCTTCAACACACGTTTCATATTCGGCCAACACCATTCATCATTCTCAACATCTTTGGGCATAATCATTCCAGTTTCGTTTGCCAAAACCTTTGCGATATGGAACAGCTGAATGGAACTAATTCCCGCAATATCAGTCAAAGAACAACCTTCGGTATTCTGAAGCTCTGCAATGTCCCACACATACACCAAACCATTTTCGATTAACTTCTTCTTGATTGCAAACTGAATGGAAGGCACCTGGACAATTCTAATCTTCTTTGGGTCTTTTACTTCATTATTCATAATCTTCTGCTCCTTTTGTGCAATAATCTAATAATTGATCAATCGAATCTCCACGCATCACATGTGTCTGCAATTCCGCAAATGTAAGATGCTCCTTAATGGGAAGACAACGATCAATTTCAACATCTGTACCATAATGGAACTTGATAAACTGTTCCAGTGTTTCATGTGTCGCACAGGGAATCTCCAACTTCAAATCACAACGACCGGGTCTAATCAATGCCGGGTCCAAACGTTCAATGTGGTTTGTTGTAAACACATAAATGATATTTGTTGGAGAACCGATACCATCCAATGCATTGAGAATCGTTGCTAACCCAGTTCTCTTTTTCTCTTTCTCATCATCATGATGATCGTCATCACGTGTCAAGTTAAACAATCCAGAGTCAACATCTTCAAACACCATCACACGATACTGATTGTTACCAAATGCATGACGTCCAACATTACCTGCGATGATTTCATAAATGTCTCCAATTCTATCACCGGAAGCGACATACAATGGACCATTTACATGAGAAGCAATTGCCTGAACAATGCTCGATTTACCAGTTCCGGGTTCAGAATACAGCAGAATCCCAAAGTGATTCGGGATATTGTTTTCGATATACCACTGACGTCTTGCAATATACGCATCAATCGATTCCATCAACAGTTCTTTCTGTTCATTCGGAATGAATACGTCATGGAAAGTGCGAAGTTTCATATTGATGACATCTGCATGATTATACATTGGATTGATCAAATACACAGGTGTGTTGTTCTTTATCTCATGATCCACTGTCATTGCTTTGAGCTTATGCAAGAATTCATTCATGGCACAACGGCAATACGGATGATTCAATGTGATCAATTTTACAGAGGATGATGCGATAGTACCGTTATTACCAACGGCTTGTTCTGCTGTTTTACTGATGATAGAAATAAAGATCGGTACACCATCGTACAAAGTCATGTCGATATAATCATTCTTGATATTCCAGTTCTGAGGACCTACAATATTCTCCTGTTTGCCATAACCAGTTTCAGCCATACTAAGATTTGCTTGGATAGGGTAGTTCTTAAAGATTTTTGCCAACGTCACATTCACAAAGGAACGAGAATCAGAGATATCAACTGTGTACAGAGTCTTGGACTTAACAGCTTCTACACCAAACTTGAGTGCAGGCTTTACAAACTCTGCCATGATTGCGGCAGACACAGTTTCAATCACCATCTTAGTGAAGGACGGGGTTTCAAATTTCTTTTTCTTTTTCATTGGGATCTTCCTTTCATTAAATAAAATTCATAACCCATACGGATTACATATTAATATTATATATACAATTGGCGGGAAAAATCCCGCCAATTGCATTACTTCATAAACGGTTCATAACTACGTTGAACAATTTCACCGAAATACATTGTGCCATTCACCAACACATATGTTCCACTCATTGACTTCGTAACATCTAACACGGTGAAGTTGAATTTCCGAAGCACATCAGACAACTCAAACAACTCAGAAGAATTGTTACAATGAAACAATACCAATCCTTCCATGAATGAATTATCCATTAAACTTTTGATAGATATATCGGATTGCATCACATGGCAAATGACACCCGATGGAACACTTCTACGAATTAATGAAATTTTGTCTGTTGTAAACGATGTTCCTTTTTCAAATATCTGGAACTTCGTATGCTGTCTCATAATTCCAATATAAGTAATCTGTTGAGGATCATCTTCCATTAAAAAGGTTTTCAGCAACAGCACAATGTCTTCCAATTCTTTTGTGGAGTTCGGTAACTGCTCTCGAAGAAGCGGTGGTGTAGCATCATACAAAATATCCAATGCTTCACCAATTGTGATATTCATTTCGAATTTGAAATCATCAACAGTCTTTGTCAATTTCGAATGTTCACGTAAATTCAAATAATTTGCTTCCCAAAATAATCGATAATAAACATCAATCAATTCTTTGTTATCTTCAATCAATATCTCTATGGAAATGAAATGCTGATTATAGATTGCTTCGGAACGGATGTTGTTCCGAAGCATATACTGAAAGACTTCAAACTGGTTATCATTCGACATTGTGGGAAGTGATGTGATATTCAAAACTTTCATAACATCATTCCTTTATAATAATTCTAATAAGTTTAATCCATCAATATTCAATTTTTGCAATCCGTCAATATCTAATAAGTCAATTAACATTCCTTTGGTCTTTTCAATCAATGATGGAGGAATTAATTTGGTATGAAGATCCACATCAATCAATTGGTAAGATTGACGAATGTAATCGTGATGGCACTCATCAATCACGGGTAATACCGATTCAATGGATTTCGGGTCACTTGGAATCTTGTGTTGATCTAAAGCTCTCATCATATTCAATGCAAAGTTGGAGATACCAATCTGCGGCATTCCAATAATTCCACGATTGGTATCACCGATGATACATTGGAACACATTATAGAATACACGATTACTACAGAAGGTCTCCATGATATCTTCATCAATCTTCGAGATAGCTCGACACACCATCACTGGATCTGTCAATTGTGATGTTCCATTACGAGAATATCTGGAATAAATCACTTTGGAGTTTGGGATATACTGATAAGATGTGAATAATGAATTACCCGTTACAATTAACTTCGTACGAGTTTGCTCGGATATAATGTTTGGTACGACATAAGAATCAAGGAAGTTCGTTCGGATTAAATAACTCTTTGGAATATACTTTAATACCACTTCAATCTTTTTCATTGCCTCTGTCCAATAATACACCATCTGTGAATATCGATCTTGCCTAAACTTATTCACATACTGATTGAGATAGGCGTGCATGATATCTTGCTCAGGAAGAGGTCTCATCTCAAAATCATTCACAATCAAAAAGATTCTCACATCAGTTAATTTACGTGAATAATCTTTCCAATGTTTGACTGCTGATAAGATGCTGCTAACAATATCCTTTTCCGCATTATCAGAGAATGGTAATGAATTCATAAACTTAGATGCAGATGATAATACATTCACCAAAGTGTTTAAATCGAGATAAATGTCCAACGGTTGCTCGGAAGGATAATCCATTCCGAGCACATTGGTAATCACACGATACTTAGGTTTCATATAAGACCCAACAATCGGTCCAATCGAATATGACATAATTTCACTCCTTTCTTACAAAGTCGATTCTCCAAACAAGTAATCCGAGAATGCACGAACACCAACACGGTTAATCTCATTTCTCAAATCAAAGATGGATTGAAGTAACTGATTTCCTGCACGTTCAAAGGCCAACGAAGTTGTTGCAGATTCAGATGCACCCAAAGCCGTCTTCAACGGGAGAATCTGGTATGGCTCACCTTCATTCAACCAGTTGGGTCTACGAACTTTGTCTTCTGGATTTCTCAACAAATGTCCAATAATAATCTCACCATGAACAGAGAAGATGGGAATTAAACCATCCAACAATCTCATCAATGTGACAACAGCCTCTTCGATACTATCCATCTTAGATGCATGAGAGGTGAAGAATTTCATAATGTTCATATAACGAGCAATGATGGAGATATTAATCGGTGTGATGTTACAAAGTTCTCCACCACCCTCGATAACCTTGAATGATGAAATCTTCAGATATTCTACATCGTTAATCTCAACTTTCTTCATCTTGGACAATACATCATCTGGAACCACGATATCGGAATAATGTCCAATACGAACTTCTTCCATATCCTTACCACAATAGAATGTCAACGAATCAGAAATATCTTCATAATAGTCAGCTCTCAAATAGATGTCAAACTTCTTTTCATCGTTGGGATATACCGTAGAAGAATTGAGAGTAAACCATTTCTCAAAGTTCTCGGAGAAGTCAATCTTTTCCGCATCAGTCTTCAACAGATGTTTTGCAGACAAGATGTTCTGAGATACACGAGATGTCATCAGTTCTGTCGTATAGATGAATCCACCCTCAAGTTGTCCAACTTGTAATGCAATTGTTCCATAGCAAACATGACAGCAATCCTCATTCAAGTTACATGTGCATGGAGAACGGAACCACAATCTTTTTCCCAACAGACTACGATCATCTTTGTGTAACACACGAAGAATACCATCATGTCTTGTTCTCTGATAGAAACGGCCATTCATCATTCGCAATGCTGTCTCATCAATTGTCATCGGGATTAAGTTACGTGATCCACAATCATAAACTGTCTTAGAGATTGTACCGTATGTGAGAATCATCAAGTTTCTGTTGAAGTATCCTGCGTCACCCATCCATCTATCATTCATCAAGTCTGGAACTTTCGCAGCAATTGCTCCACCATAGAAAACATCCAAATCATGATAACCTGCTTTGAAACCATTTCCGTTCATAATAACCGGAACGATTTCTTTTCCATCCGGAATCTGTGAGAAGTTGATATACAACTCTTCCATCTGCTTCGGTTTCACAATCTTTGCATACTTGGAATCGATAAAGAACGGATTACCACGAGCAATCATTTCTTTCTCGAGAATCTTATAACGACGAGCATTCTCTTCCACAATCTCCGCAGTCTGCATATCGGAAGTATACTCAGTGTTGTTGATTTCACGAACAACTTCGGATTCCATATAATGATCCAAGAACAAGTTTTCCGCACAAAAGATTTGCATATCTGCTTGACCAAACACAAGTGTCTGTTCTTTCAAATCCAATGACATTCTTGCAATGATTTCCTGAATCTGTTGGATGGTCAATCCATTTCCACGCAATACATCAACGATATTATTCTGAATCTGCACACGATCTTTCTCGGACATGAACTTATGGAGAATGAAATCATTAATATCCACCTTGTCAATATACGGAAGGATCGTACGGATAAATGCCATTGAAATCATAAAACGATTCAACGGGATTGCATACGTCTGTGTGTCATCAATCTTTACCTTGAAACGAATCGGGGTATGTTGAAGAACATCACTATCGGGATTCTTTGGGTTCACATGAACATTCCAACAGCAAACAGCAACATCAATCACACGTTCATACAATGTCGCATAATCGTCTTGGTGACGATAACGATCCAGAACAATCACATCTCCGAGTAACTCGTAAATCGTATCAGGAGAAGTAATCTCCTGATACTTGCGAATGTCGGGAAAACGTGATTCATTCACATCAGTCTTTGTGTTAAAATTCATAAGCCATTCTTCCTACCTTTCTTTCTTTAGTTATCAATTATCAATATCCGCCGCAGTAAATTTGAAGTTCATCAGCATCTCTTTTCTTTGGAGAATATTGTCTTTACCTTTACCTACTAAAGCACCCATCTTTTCCATTGTCATAACATCATCTGCAGTGACACGAATCAAACGACGAGTACGAGGATCCATTACGACAGATCTCAATACGTCAGCATCCGATGATCCAAGGCCTTTGTAACGACCGGTGATATTCGGATAACGATCCTCAATAAATTCGAAGAAGTGTGATAACTCCGATTGGTTTGCCGCACGAAGACTCGTTGATGAATAACGGATGAGAATACCATACTTCTTCTGAATATTAATTATATCAAATAATGCTTTTTCCAAATCTTCATCAATCAATACGAACTGATCAATCAAATCGATTGTTGCTGTAACTTGGTTAGTATCGTGGTTGAATCCAATCTCCTTATATATCGGAGCAACATGTCTGAGCCATTCATCAATATGATCAATCAAATCATTCGCATGTCCATACTCCACAAATCCCCAAGCAATGTGTTCCAGCAGATAACGATTTACGGATCTCTGAATGGAGCATTTTCTAAGAATATTGAGATAATCAAATGCTTCAGATACAAATTCCCGGATATCAAACTCTTTGATTTCATTCGGGTCTTTTGTGGGGAATCCAATATGAAGATCACCGATTGAATCAATACACGCTTGGATGTATTCCGTTTGTGTTGCAACATACGATACATCCTTACCACGAGTCAACTGATACAACGGTGGTTCCGCAATATACAACTTCCCAGCTTCAATGATCTGTGGAAGGAAACGTTTGAAGAATACAAGATGTTCTGTTCGAATGTGATAGCCATCAATATCCGCATCCGTTGCAATAATGACTTTATCAAACTTCAACTTCTTCAAATCAAATGTTGAACCAACACCACATCCAAGAATCGGAATGAGATTTTTCCATGAATCTGAATTGAGAACCTTAACAGGATCCAATTCGTAAGCATTTAAGTTCTTACCACGAGATTTGAGAATTGCTTGGAATGGGAAACGTGCACCATTTAATCCGCCACCTGCAGAATCTCCCTCAACCAAGAAGAGCTCCTTTGGCATATCAGTCTTGATGGAAGAACACGGAATATACTTGTCAGTGGTTGTCCATTGCTTCTTGACACGAGTTGCCTTTGAGATGTCACGAGCTTGTTCACCTGCAATACGAGCACGATGATTTCCCAATACAGCTTCGATCAACGAAGAGAATGTTCCACTGGGTTGTTTCTTCAACCATTCAAAACAAGCCGCTTCAATTGCTTTTCGTAAATCATTATTTAATACAGCATGCTTAGATTGTGCAGAAAACATGTGAGCAACATTACACTGTGCTTTCACAACCAACTGAAGATGGGATAATACATCTTTACGAATATCTTCATTCATAAGCTTCTTGTTCTTATTGGCACATTCTCCTTGGATGAAGTTGGTGAAAGCTCTTAACACAGCATCAACATGAGAACCATTCTGAGGAGTGTGGATCATATTCATCCATGACTGACGAATGTCATCACCATGATAATCCCCGGAGGCATACATAATTGCAACCTCTACTTCAAAAGTTCGATGCATCGGAGTTCCCTCTAATACTTCATCCATCTCACCTGTGAATGTCCCTGTAACAATATCACTCATACGCTGATCCTTAGGTATATCGATATCAAAGAACTCACGTAACCATTTGTGATTCACACGATATTGCTTTCCACGAACTTTGTATGTGAGATTAACAGATCTCGGCAAGGTATAATCAAAATCATGAATCCACTTCACCAAATCTTCCACAGGAATCTTGTCAGTACCCATAATCTTTTTCGATGGAGTAAACTTGACAAACAATCCGTGATCATTTCCATCATAATCTTCCAACTTCTCATCGACCAATTCTGCATCCTGATAACGAAGCGTCAACTTCTTTTTCTCCTGTGGACGAATCGTCATGACCTCATATACAGAAGAGAGTGCTAACACACAACTTGACCCCACACCGTTTTCCCCACTTGTTGCTCCACCCGTTCTTGTCATGTTGGATCCGGCTTGGAGAGTCTCTAATACTTCTCTGAGAATATCTGTTGGAATACCTCTACCATTATCACGGGTCATCAAATACTTATCTGCGATATCGATGAATATTTCATTTCCGGGAGATTCTGCTTTTGTCACTTCATCACGATTGTTGTCGATAATCTCCTTACACAGATGAAGTACTCCTGCTTCACCAAGTGCAGACACATACATCGTAGGTCTCGCTTTGATCTTATCCAAATCACGATGGATAATTTTGTACTTGTCATCCTTAAACTTCTTTGGCATAATCATTCTTCCTTTCTTTAATTAGTAACCTTAAGTGAATCTTTAGTTTATTATTACTCTACTACTTCACCCGGTCAATTAAACAATATACATGTAAAAAAGAAAAAGTTTTTGTATTACTATTTGGAGTATGAAATGGTATTTGTAAAATGATAATATAATTGTTCTTGTTGTTTAAG